>Ga0156394_1303_pt2 | contig 14141 bp, 8 predicted proteins | sample RifOxyA3_FD_108038 | JGI IMG/M metagenome (GOLD analysis project Ga0156394, IMG submission 108038) | Lentisphaerae bacterium RIFOXYA12_FULL_48_11 | reverse complement strand
CTTTTGGCCTGTCCTCAGGACGGCGATGGCGTCTTCGATCTGTTTGTCCTGTTTGTAACATGATGCGAGAGCCAGGCATTCTTCTACCTTATCCTTCTGGTTCTGTATTATACCATGAATGGCGGCTTTTGCCCTGTCTACCTGGACTTTTGACGGGAATTTGCCATCAGATTTTGAATATGCCATAAGCGCCAGTCGTGTTGCCCTGATATCATCCGGTGTACCATTGAATTCCCTGGAGAGGAAAGGCTGCAGGATTCGCATGGCCTCGCCCCAGTCACTGTTTCCAATGGCCAGTTCTGCCTGGCTCAATGCCCCTGCGGTACGGAAATTGTAAGATATCAACCTCGATGGTTCACCCTTGTCAACTACACGCAATGTTCCGTCCGGGCAGATCAGAAAATCGGCGGGATATTGCCAGTCAAGTTCACGTTTCCCGCGGCTCCCAAACTGAAACGTAACTTTTCCTTCGTCATCAATTACCAATACTTTGGAATTCCTGCTGTCGAGCACCATGAGAAAGCCATTTGGGTCTGACTGAACAGCTGTAAGGTTCATAGTGGGAATGGGCGGTTTTATTTCTATATTTCTTACAAAACTTCCATTTGGAGAAAAGACATGTATTATATTGCGTTTACTGTCCAGTACGGCCAATTGTCCCTTATGCCATACAATGTCTCGCAAGTATCCTATTTCTTCCGGCAGAATGTTCCCTTCCTTGCCGAACTTAGTGCTCATAATGCCATCTTCGTTGAAAACTTTTATTTCTGTATCACCACAGTCAGATAAGACCAGCGCATTGCCTGGTGCTGGAAGGATCCTTGTAACATCATCTAACTTGTCTTCTCCGCATACAAAATCAAACGAACTATCTGACAGTTTAAAGGCAAAGATTTTTGATCTGGAACGGTCGAAAACATACAACCTGTTGGCGTTAAGATGGGCCGTTGATGTATTTTTGATTTCCGGATGTTTGAATTCCTGTTTTTTGTCGCCCTGTTTAAGGATTACAGTTTTGGTGTTGGCGTCAAAAATGACAGCACCATCTGGTAGTAGACTGATCACTTTCCCGTCTGCCGTTTCAGCTGTTGTGCGACTTAGCTGGTATTCGGGTGTCCGAGTCTGGGTGTACAGGATGTGGGAGGGAGTGTCGAATGAGAATGTTTGTATATCTCTGTCCCTGCTGTCCAGGGCAAGGATGTTTCCGTCATGGGTGCAGGTGAGATCTGAAAGGGTTGTGAATTGTCCGCGCCCGGAACCTTTTGATCCGAGACCTGCCGTTTGTTTTCCCCGTATGGTCCATTTGTAAATTTTTTGTGCACTGTCGATGCCGAGCAGTTCTCCGGAATCAAGCGCGATAAGTTTCTTTACTACCGAGTAGTCTCCTTCAAGCGGTCGTTCTGAAAGAAACCGTCCTTCGCGTGAGAAACTAACAATGTTACGTGATTTCGAATCAACAGTGGCAAGAGTGCCGTCGGCCAGGACGGTCATGGCTGAGGCACAAAAGCGGGGTTTTTTGCCGTTCATATCAAAGGGGAGATGCCTGGAGAAAAGATATGTTCCGTCCATCGTAAAAGCCTTGATGTCGTTCTCTCCGTGGTCACTAACATAAAGGACTCCAGTTGAGTCTATGGCTAAGCAGGCAGGAGATGATAACCTGTCCGGTTCTTTTAATGTAAGGCTTACGGTCTTTTCGAGTTTTCCATCCGGTTGGAAGGAAAGGATAATGCTTTTAGCTGCGCCGAAGAAGCTCTTGCCGGAATCAAATACCAGGATGCGGTTACGGGCCTGGTCGTACAGCAGGCATATGATATCTTTTGGAATATATCCCGGAATCTGCTGGACAAGGTTTACCCGGTTCGTTTCCGTTAGTTCGTGGTTAAGGAATAGCAAGCTTTCAGTTTGGCGATCGTAAATAACAAGACCGGGCTGCTTTCCCAAGGATGTGAAATGGGTCGGCTTCCCGGCCTGGATTGAATTCTGTCCCACAAACTTGAATCCTTCCAGTGCTGTTACTTGGCGTACGGGACAAAACAAGAATAAACTTATCAAACAAAGGGTTGTCACCCATGTCCGAATGGTCGTAATTATTATTGCAGACATAATTCCCCCGTTGGTCTTCTTTTACTCAATTAAAAGAAATAGTTAGCACATAATACTGTAAATATATAATATACGTTTAGCCAGATTTATTGTCAAGGAACGCCGGAGTTTCAATAGGAGTAATTTGTGGATTCAAGGGCTGTTTCATTGTTTAAGGCTGCAATAACGGCAGGTTTTGATTCCGGCCAATCACGGAATACTGCATTCCGTGTATTTATTTTACTTTTAGTAATATGCGTTAGTCTGGTTGTGACGATCCTGTTTTCCTATGTGGCATTTTTCCAGCAGGCCGAATTAGGTGTTTTGGACTTGAGGTTCAAGCATAGACCTGTCCCAGTCACGTCTGATAGGCTGGGAACCGTTGACATTGATTCTGCTGCCATAGATCGAGTGGGCGGGTGGCCGGTTTCGCGAAAGGTGTACGCAGATATCATTCGGTGCCTGCACAGGTATGATGTTTCGCTTGTAACGTTTGATATATTCTTTTCTGATCCAGGCGCCTTGACCATCTCGCCGGACCAGATGAAAAAGGTTGTCAGTCTCGCGGAGCAGGGTGATAAGACTGATGATCTCATGCGCATTCGCTCAAGTTTGAGGGAAAGTCCGGACGAAGATTTTGCAGCAGCCCTGAACATTACAGGTTCTTCCATCCTTGCTCAGTCTTTTAAATTTGCAAAACCAGAGATATTTCCTGATCTTGAAAAAATTGAGCGGCTTACAAAATCAAGCCTTGAGAATGCTGATGAACGATTTAAAAAAGCCATTGCCATGGCTGATAATTTTTCCATTCCCTACGCGGCACGAAGCGGCCCTGAAGTGGGACTGGCTCGGGCATTTTCCGTTGAACCTCCGGATCCGGCTTTACTGAAGCACGCTGCCGGCCTTGGATTTGCTCAAATTGTTCAGGATATTGACGGTTCCGCGCGTAAATATCCTCTGTTTATTCTTTATAATGGAAGGTTCTATCCATCAATTGGTCTCATGGGGGTATCTATTCTCACGAAAGTTTCCCTTTCTGAGATGACTATTGTTCCTGGAAGTCATGTTGTTTTGCCAAATGCCAGCATAATTGACGGCCATGGCAATGAAGTGCGAACTGATATCCGTATTCCTGTAGACCGTTATCTCCGAATGACGGTTAACTGGACAGGTGATTACATGGATACATTCCATCATGTTCCCGCTTCTGCTGTGATGAGTTTCCAGGCGGACTCTTTGATCAGGGAATGTTTGCATGCCTATGGCAATCGTAAGAACGATATCATCGAGAAAGGTTATGAAGAGGCAGTGCAAAGAGTGGTGAATCGCGGGTTGATGAGGGAAGAAGATGCAGGTCTGATTGCGATGAAGCTGATGATGGCACAGCTTGCCGAGTCGGCCCAGACTTCGCGTTCTGTATCGCGAGATGTTTTTCTGCAGGATTTTGGTTCGGATACATCTGAAATGCGGAGTATGGTTGCAGGAATATGGGACCAGGTTGCCGATAATGCAAAAATACTCGATCTGATTCGCAAGAATCCGGAAGTTTCGGAGCTGGAAATTGTTAAAAAACTAAATATAGAGAATGGCAGACGCGAAGAAATGCATCATGCAGTGAATTACCTTCGCTTTATTGTCAAGCGCCGGAAAGATGTCGAGAAATGGCGGCCGTTATATTTCTTCAAGCCTGTCGAAGTTTCGTACGAGGGATCGAGTCGTAAAACGGTTTTGTCGCCGCTTGATCTTGCGGACAGGGTTTTGTATCTTGGGCTTACGGCTTCTGGAACCCATGACTATGGGCCGATGCCTTTCAATACCGGGTATCCCATGGTTGGGCTGCACGTAAATGCCGTTAATACCATTCTCACCCGGCAGTTTATCCGTGAATTACCCTGGTGGGGAATTCTTCTGGTGGCGATGACATGTGCTCTTCCTGTGGCATATTTTACCCACCGGCTGCATCCATTGGCTGGTTCCGGTTTCATGATAGTTGTTTGTGCGGGGTATTTCTGGCTGGGTGCCATAGCCTTCAACAAAGCCGGTGTCTGGTTGCCTACAATCCCTCCAGTTGTATCTGTGGCCGGGACTTTCCTGGCTATTGTGGTTCGTAATGTCCTGCTTGAGCGTCATGAAAAAAGGAAACTGCGTAACGCGTTTTCTACCTATGTTACTCCCTCGATAGTCAAAAGGGTAATGGAAGATCCCAATATGCTTAAGCTGGGAGGGCAGCGTCGCACAATGACTGCTTTCTTCAGCGACGTGGCAGGTTTTACAGCGATCAGTGAGGAATCAACGCCGGAAGCCCTTGTTGCAATGCTTAATGATTATCTTGATGCCATGACCGGTATTATTTTCAAACACGAGGGAACTCTGGACAAGTACCAGGGTGATGGCATTATGGCTTTCTGGAATGCGCCGGTAGATCAGGAAAACCACGCTTATCGCGCTTGTTGTGCGGCTATTGATTCCATAAACTGCATCAGGAATGACCTGCATCCGAGGTGGAAAGCGGAAGGGAAACCACTGTTGTCAATAAGGATAGGGGTAAATACCGGTGCTATGATCGTTGGCAACATGGGATCCAGAACCAGAATGAATTACACTGTAATGGGAGACCCTGTCAACTTGGCCTCCAGACTGGAATCGGCCAATAAGGAATATGGAACACGGGTTATGATCAGCGAATTTGTAATGGAACATGTTAATGACAGTCTTGTTGTAAGGGAATTGGATATTCTCAGGGTCAAGGGCAAGTTGAAACCGGTCCGTGTTTACGAAGTCCTCGCCAAAGCTGGAGAGGTTGATGAGGGGATGTTAAGTCTCTTGGACGCATACAATGAAGGTTTGAAACTCTATCGCGCTGGTTGCTGGAAAGATGCTGAAAGCGCATTTGCGTCAGCTATTAAGATCTGTAAGGATGATGGGCCCAGTAACATGTATTTTCGCCGGTGCAGGGAGTTTGTTAATGCACCTCCGAAGCCGGGTTGGGATGGTGTCTGGATATTGACTAGTAAGTAGTTGTGGCTACGGCTGCTGGCAAAACACTCTGTGCTTGTTTCCGGCTTTGAGTTATTGCAAAATTACAAGAATAAAAAATAAAGGAGGTAACCCTTGAAGGTTATGAATAAATCACTGGTTGGGATCAGCGCAATAATTATGGTGGCGATGGCTTGCGGTTGTGCAACTCCTCCCGATTCGGCTCTTCCATGGCATAAAAAATTTGACAACAGGTTGCCTGTCATGGGCAAAGACAACTGGATTATTGTCGCTGATGCCGCTTATCCATGCCGGCGTGCCCCAGGTGTTGAGACGATTGCAACCGGAAAATCACTGCCTTCCGTTCTTGGTTATGTGCTTTCCAATATAGACGATTCAGAGCATGCAGGTGCTACTGCATGGATGAGTTCTGAGTTGGAGAAAATCCCTGATCGCGATGCTATAGGCATTACCAAGGTTCATCACGCAATCAGAAGTCAGCTCAACGATGCAAAAATAACAATCAAGATTGCAACGGAGCAGGAAATTCTGAAGAAGATTGAAGCTGAAACAGTTGATTACAATGTGTTGGTACTTAAATCGGAGACTTCGCTGCCATATACCAGCGTTTATCTGCATTTGGACTGCCGATATTGGGATGAAGCCAGAGAGAAGCGCCTGAGGGATGCCCTCCGTGGCTCAGAATAATATAGGCATTTGTCCTTTTTTGTCACAATCTTATGAGATGTGATAAATGGCTCGTAGCTTTATTTAAAAATCTCACGCAAAATGCGTCCTTCTGCAGTAGGGAAAGGGATGCCAAGAGACTCCGCGATAGTTGGTGCAACATCGATGTTTGCAATTCGGTCGAGCTTTACTCCCTGTTTGATGCCGTATCCCCATGCAATGAACATGCCATCAAGTTCAGGATCGCTGGCTGGGTAACCGTGCGTACCAAGATAATTCTTTGAGTCGGCTACCAGTTCTTCTCCTGTACATATGTCCTTGAAAGCAAAGCCTGTTTTGGCAAAAAGAATCAGATCACCCATGGCTTGATTCTCTTCTGTAGTTGGCATTCCAAGTTTGGGTGCATCAACAGAGTCAAAAACCTCTGCGACACCTTCAAGCCCTGCGCATATCGGTTTAACTACGGGTAAAAGTTCAGCCTTTTTTGTCGGGTCAGTTATGTAAACAAAGGCCATTCCTCCTTGAACCATTATATATGCATCGCAACTTTCCACTTTGGAGTCTTTTATCCTGATGAGTCCGGCCTGCCTGAGTGCCACATTGGGGTGAATGACTTTGTTGACTTTCTTGAAACCATGATCGGTTGTTACAATAACGGTGGTGCGATCTCGTAAGCCGGATTTTTCAATGGATGTGAGGATGTCTCCAATGAATTTGTCTGTATACGCATATGCGCTGTGACTTCCTGTAGAGCCGGGTCCATGATTGTGATTTGCTGCATCGGTACCGAGTAGATGGAAAAACATGAGGTTTGGCTTGTGTTTTTCAATGATATGGCACCCTGCCTGGGTCCACATCCAGTCATTCCAGACGATATTCTTACCCTTCATGAAGTTTTGAACTTCGTCTGCAGTGATAATCCCGGCTTTAATGAGTTCCTGTTCGATCTGGCCGTCCGGCTTCGGAATCTCAAGGAATTCATAATTAATTGTTCCTGAATTGAGGATGGCCACCCAGTCTATTTGAGCAGTCTTGAGTCCGGCCTTGTATGCGGCATCATATATGGTAGGCGTATGGACCAGGTCTGCCTTGTCACGCCATGGTTCTACCTTGGGTGGTAGTGTCGGGCCTCTTCTTACCAGCAGGCCATTGAAAAGCACGCCGTGTTTTCGAGGTGTGACTCCGGTGGCGATGGTCGTGTGGTTGATCCAGGTAATCGAAGGATTTGAGACGGTCATTACATCCGCAACAGATCCTTCCTTTGCAAGCCTGCGGAGATTGGGCATCACTAATGCCTGGTTTTTCCATATCCATGAAGGCAGACCATCAACGGTAATGAGTATGACTGTACGGTCCTTTGCAAGTTCCTGTGCTGTGTATGAGGATGGTGTTGAAAGAGTTAAAATCAGAAATACGAGGATGGATTTAGACAATATGCTTTGTAAGTAATTTATTCTCATTGGCGCATTCCTTTCATTTCGTTTTATGCGTAACTATGCAGAACGCTGGACAGTTTTGGCAGAAGATTAACCAGAAGAAATGTTGTTATAAGGGCTGCAAACGCAAGTATTTGTATTGTGCCAGCATGTGGCCTCAGTCTTGAGTCGTAACGTGAATGGAAATAACCGAGATACAGGGTCCAGGTAATCAGGGACCAGGTTTCTTTCGGATCCCACGACCAGTAGACACCCCATGCAGCTTCAGCCCAGACAGCCCCTGAAAGCAGCCCGAATGTCATGAATGGAAATGCCAACCTCAATATCTGGTAACCGGCTGAATCATACCTGGATGTTTCAACCTGTTTCCATACCTTTTCACGGAAAAGGCGGACGATCGTCAGTACGAAGGCAACAGTTGCCAGAGCATAAGACAGCATGTAAGAGGTTACATGCGGCACAAACCATGGCGATTGAAGAGCTGGCACGCGACGCCAGGAAACTTCCTTCTCCATGCACAAAGAACCGATTAGCGGTATTATGGATGCAAACACAAAATAAACGTCCAGCCAGCCAAGGTTATGTTTTCTTCTCAACAGTAAGTAGAGGGGGAGGAAGGACAGTGAAAGTACCACCATTACGTGTCCCATGCTTCCAAATGGAGGGTGTCCACACGCAATCCAGTTCGTTGCCATTACTCCTGAGGATACAATCCATCCCAGTAAAGCCATCATTGCGCCTGCAGTGTTCTTTCTTGCGAGAAGCAGGGCGTAGGCAGCAGCGTAGATTGCCACCGCGGCTATAAGCAGATATGTAACCACAGCACTAAGATGTGGCATTGTTGCCCTCGCTTTTCCGGAAACACATGATTGTACAGCCAAGCATCAGCATTGCTATCCCCGCGAAAACAACTTTCCTGCCTGGATCGCTTCTGGCACCCAGCACGACATAACGGCGTGATTCAGTATCGTAAGACATCAGAAAAAAACGCCATCCCTGATGTTCGACGGGGTGGTTTACTTCAAGTTTGTGGCTGATTGCCGGTCCATCGTTAGGGGTAATTTGCAAAGATGCCTGGAAATGCTTGGGAGTGGTGGCCAACCTGCCTTCCGTCTGTTCGTAAAAATCTACCGTGAAGTTTGTAACGGTGATTCCGAATCCCATGTCATAACTGGACTGACCGTCAGGAGTCGGTATCTGTTTTATTTCATGAGTACTGCTGATTGGCAGCGCAAATTCACTTTTCTTTGCCGTAAGGTAACCGGTCAATGCCCCCGCAAGAATAACAATTATTCCAAGATGTGTGAGTTGGAATCCGATTTTCTTCAGGAATATATTTCTTTTTTTCCAGCAACAGGCAAGGGATAGGGTTGCAAGTATTGCCATGAGGAGTAGAAAAACCGGTGTGTAAAAGACGACAGTCTGCATTCCCCCTTGAACGGGAAATACTCCTGCAAGCATGAAAAGAACCAGTAATCCGAACAGTATGACTGCTGTAAGCATATGAGTTATTTTTCGTACGTCTTTCGCATGTCTTCCAGAACTTTTCCGGCTTTCTCGATAAAGTCCCTGATGTCCTGACTGGTATGAGCTGAGGAAATGAATCCAAGTTCAAACTGTGCCGGTGGTAGATAAATATTATTTTTGAGCATTCCGTGGAAGAAAGCTGCGTAAGCCTTTGTGTCAGCCTTTTTCGCATCGGCCAGGTTGTTTACAGGCCCATTGCAGAAGAACGGAGTGAACATGCTCCCAAGTGCCGGACAGTTCATTCTTATTCCGGCGTTTCTCGCCGCTCCGGTTATTCCTTCGGAAAGCTGCCTGCCTTTTTGGGCCAGTGTCTTGTAAGGCTTTTCTTTCTTGAGTAATCGTAATGTGGCGAGACCGGCTGCGACCGCGACTGGATTACCGCTCAGTGTGCCAGCCTGGTATACAGGTCCAAGCGGTGCCAGCATTCTCATTATGTCGGCTCTTCCGCCTATTGCGCCTATAGGCATTCCGCCGCCAATTATTTTTCCGAGGCAGGTCAGATCCGGTGTTATTCCAATTAATCTTCCGTACGTTGTCGGGCCGAATCTGAAACCCGTTATTACTTCGTCAAAAATTAATAAAGATTTATTTTTTGCCGTGATACTGCGCAATCCCTGCAGGAATCCCGGTGCAGCCTGGACAAGGCCCATGTTGCCTGCGACAGGTTCAACGATAATGGCAGCGATATCTTTTCCGTGCTTTCTGAATACTTCTGTAACCGCGTTTGTGTCGTTGTACTGGATAACGAATGTTTCTGCCGCTGTTTCCATTGAGACTCCTGCAGACGATGAAATGCCGCCTGTCAGGAGACCGCTTCCGGCCGACACCAGCATGCTGTCAGTGTGGCCATGATAGCATCCCGCGAATTTTACTATCTTCCGCTTTTTTGTGAATCCTCTTGCCAGGCGCAGGGCTGTCATTACTGCTTCGGTTCCTGAATTGACAAGCCGGACCATGTCCAGGTAGGGGATCTGGTTGCATAGAAATTCAGCCATTTCCACTTCGCGTGGAGTATTCGTTCCGAAACTGGTTCCTTCGGCTGCCGTTGCCCGGATTGCCTTCACGACCTCTTTCCTGGCATGCCCGAGAATCATCGGCCCCCAGGAACCACAGTAGTCCACAAGATCAATACCTTCGGAAGTCGTAATCTTTGGCCCTGATCCTCTAACAATGTAAACAGGAGTCCCTCCGACTGAATTAAATGCCCTTACCGGGCTGTTTACTCCCCCCGGAATTATCTTCTTCGCTCGATCAAACAATTTCTTCGATTTCATTTTGTTATTGCATACACTGGTTCTGCGGTCGTAACCCCGGCAGAATTTACTGACATCAAGTTCTGAAAATTTCCTTATACCGGCCGGCCCAGTAGGAAATAATGATATCAGCGCCGGCCCGGCAGAGGGCGATCGTTGATTCCCGGACCATTGCATTCAAATTACCCCAGCCTCGGTCGGCGGTCGCGATAAGCATTGAATACTCGCCACTGACATTATATGCGGCAATCGGCAGGTTTGTCTGTCCGCGCAGCTTTTCGAGTATGTCGAGATAGAACAGGGACGGTTTGACCATCAGAATATCGGCTCCTTCGATCTCGTCAAGTTGTGATTCCAGTAGGGCTTGCCTGATATTTCCATAGGAGGCTTGGTAACCATTTCTGTCACCTTTCCCCGGCGCTGAATTCTCTGCATCCCTGAAGGGGCCGTACATCGCCGAGGCGAACTTTGTCGAATAGCTCATGAGGATAGTCTGGTTGAAGCCTGCTTTATCCAGCGCTTTCCGTATTGAAACAACTTGCCCATCCATCATCGCGCTGGGTGCTACACAATCGGCGCCTGCTTCCGCATGTGATACTGCAGTTTTAGCCAGCATCTGGTTGGCCTTGTCATTATTCACAATCCCGCTACGGTCCAGTGGGCCGCAATGCCCATGGTTCGTATAGGCACACAGGCACACGTCAGTGCAGGTAACGAGTTCCGGGAATTCACGCTTTATTTCACGAACTGCCTTCTGGACAGTTCCTTTTGCGGAAAAAGCCATGCTTCCGTTGTTATCTTTCTTTCCTTTATCCGCCACGCCGAAGACCAGTATGCCACCAATTCCTTCTTTTGTGACCCGTGACAATTCTTTCAGAAGCATGTCCGCGCTTAGTCTATATTGCCCGGGCATTGAGCTGATAGCCTCGCGCTTTTTGGTGCCCTCAACAACGAAAACGGGCCAGATGAACTTTTCGGGGCCGGGCAGGGGAATGTCTAACATTTTCCGCAACTGTCCGGTTCTTCGTAATCTTCTGAGCCTTAATTCCGGGAATCCGCTCACATCATTTCTCCAGTGCTTCGTTTACATATTTCTCGGCCAGTGTCTCTATACTGGAAGCAACTGTTGCTTCCCTCCCGACTACGTCCGCATTGAGATTGTTCTCTGCCAGGCTCTCACAAGTTGGCCTTCCGATCGCCGTAATAATCTTTCCCTGCAGGCTTTTTCTGCCCCACTGGCTGACAAAAACTTCAACGGCAGATGCGCTGGCAAAGAAGACGGCATCAAATTCAGGAAGCGTATCGTAGCTGATTGGATCATTTCTGTACAGTACACAGTCTGTAACTCTGGCACCCAGTGTCCTTAAGAATTCTGCCAGGTCAGGTCCTGCCTTATTTGACCGCAATCGCAGGATTGTCTGGCCTGATTTTACAAGTTTTGCGGCAATCTCTGTCAGGCCGCCCGCCCCGAAATCAGAAGCCGGAGCAACTTCCGGGATGACCCGGTACTTCCTTAGTTCGCGTTCTGTCCCGGGTCCGCAGACAATTATTTTTGGAAGCACTTTTGTATTTTCACCTGTTTTATCAAAGAGGTCGAAGAAGCATCGGACAGATGAAGGGGATGTCAGTACAAGCCAGTGAAACTGGTCCATTGATTTTATCTGTTTCATGGCGTTTGGTTCGGGAATGAGCTTGATCAATGGCAGTTTTACAGGAATTCCACCCAGATCAGTTACTATGTCCGAGGCTTTGGCCTGCAAGTCATCACTGCAGGTAAGAAGTATCCTGTAACCCTGTAATGCTCCCCAGGTTTTGTTAAACCCGAACTTTGTAATCTCGCCCACAATAAACAGTCCCGGCATATCATGTGGCAGTTCAGCGCAGGAAGAAGCGTCGCCTTTAATCTTCTTCCCGATATCATTCAACGTGCCTCGGATTATTGTCTCTGAGTCGGTGCCGGTACTGAAGACCATTGCGGCAGGAGTGTTGCCGGGCATTCCTTCTTCAAGGAGCTGCCGAATTACTTCCTCGGTTACGCTGACTCCCATGAAAAAGGTTATAGGCAGTTTTGCACGTTCGTCCTTCTGGACCGATCCGGTCCCGCCGTTTTGCTGCCTTGGTGTCATGACACAGAAGCCGCGTGAGACACCGCGCCGCGTCAGCAGCATACCTGTTCCGCTTGTCGCTGTATTCAGGCTGCTTACTCCCGGGATGACTTTGTAGGGCAGGTGCAGTGCGTCAAGAGCTTCAATCTCTTCGGCAAGTCTTCCAAATATACCGGGGTCTCCGCCTTTGAGTCTCACGACACGCATACCTTTCCTGGCGTACATGGTGATCAGTCCTGAGATTGCAACCTGCAGCATGGAGTGGCTGCCGCACCGCTTTCCCGTATCAACTCGCAGGGCATTTGCGGGTAAATAATCCAGCAATGCGTGGTCCATGAGCAAATCGTAGAGGCAGGCGTCACACCTTTGCAGGGCTTTGATTCCTGCCATGGTGCAATTATCGGCGGAACCAACCCCGGCTCCCACGAAATTTACAGTCTTTGTAAACAGGCTTCTTAATCGCAGGAATCTTTCATTGCCGGTCTTGAACGTAATGGCCAGTATTCCCTGCCCGTCAGGAGCCTGCATATCTTCCATCGGGATCCATTCGGAAATCCTGTCTTCAAGGCCTAGACGGATAAGTGCCGCTGCCGCCATTATGATTATATCGTAGTTGCCCTGATCGAGCTGGACCAGTCGTTCTTCTATTGAGCCGCGGATATTGCAGAGTTGTGCTTCAGGAAAACGTTTCCTGCACCATGTTTCCCTGCGTTCACTGCTTGCGCCGATTCGCGGTTTGTCAGGTATATCATTTGTGCTCTTTCCTGCCGGGACAACAATTACATCCCGCGGATCCTCGCGCCATGGCAGCCAGAACCAGTCCAATCCATCGGGCAGGGGATCAGGCATGTCTTTTGCACTGTGGATCGCACAATCGATTTTTCCTGACATGACTGCTTCATCAAGGTCACGGGTGAAGAAATCAGAGGGACTCTTTCTCAGATCAGAAGTCCGGTCACGATCACCCGGTGTCGACGTTGGAATCGCCTCGAAAGTGATACCTGGAAATATCCCTTTAAAATGTTCCAGTGTTTCGCGGGTCTGCACGAGGGCAAGTTTACTGGCCCTTGTTCCCACCCTGAAAACTGCTGATGATTTTGTCATAGTATTCTTTGTGCTGTTCCAGTGTGATGTTCGTAACTTCCATGATTTTCCCCATATCGGTCAATTCCCTGACACGCCACTGTTTAAGTTCGTCAAGCCCAACGAGGTTTATCCTGGCAACTGTTTTAATGACGGGATCAACGTTCCGTGGAATTGCAAGGTCGATGACGAGGGTTCTGTTTCTAGCGTTAAAGCTGGCAGCATGTTCATGCCTGATTACCGGTTCGTGACTGGACGCTGCGCAGATCACTGTGTCAGCCTTTCCGAGCATGTCAGGGATTTCTGAAAATGAGTGAACAGTCACACGTTTTCTCCATGCATCGGGAATTTCCGGCTTGTTTCGGTGATAATGCCAGGTGATGGTCGAGGCTTGGCTTAATCCCAGCATATTTCTGATAAGGCCTGTTCCTGTGCTGCCGGTGCCAATGATCATTACTTTGTTGCAGGCCGTTTTTCGGGGTAGACTTTTCAGGTATTCCAGGCACAGGTCCTCTATTTCCATGCGTTTAAGAAGAGGTTCGGTCTTGTGGCGTATATTCTTTGAGACATGAAGGGCAGATGCTATCCATTCTTTTATCATGCCACCCGCCCAGCCGGCCTTTTCGGCATATGCGAGCGCATCCTTTGCCTGGCCGACGATGTTGTTTTCGCCAGGCGTTTGCGAAAGCAAACCTGACACAACAACTGCGACATGATCGAAGGCCGCTGAACTGCGTTTGATGTAGTAATCTTTCGGTTTAAGGCTGTCAAAACCCATTATCCGCAGCAACAGGGAGTTGATGGCCTTGCTGTGCGAAACCACTCCGATCAGTTCAATCCTGTTGCAGGTGTTCAGAATCATGAATTCGTGAATGCCCCAAATCTGCGAAAGCATCTGTCCGGCATGCTCCAGGCTTTCTCCAATAATATGAAAAGGTTCGCGTTCTTCCACTGCAAGCTGATGATGACTGGTTCCAACCACTATGAGGTCG
>Ga0156394_1095_pt2 | contig 14175 bp, 9 predicted proteins | sample RifOxyA3_FD_108038 | JGI IMG/M metagenome (GOLD analysis project Ga0156394, IMG submission 108038) | Lentisphaerae bacterium RIFOXYA12_FULL_48_11 | reverse complement strand
CATCCACAGGCGCGCGCAGCAGCCGATCCTCAAAGCCGCCCCCAAATAAGCCCGAAGCGCTGACCATCAAGACCGCCGCACATGTCAACCACCGTAACCATACCCTCAAGTTCAGCCAGATACTGCGTACTTTCATTTTGATTCACCTCATTGCTTCCAAGCCAACCGACATGACCAGACTAAGCTTTACCTTTCACCAGCGACCAAGTTTCCGAAGGAGTACGCGCTGTCTGCAAGTACTCCATAATCGTCTTTACAATTTCCGGGTGTTTTTCTGCAATGTCTGTGGTTTCTCCAGGATCCTTCTCAAGGTTGAACAATTCAACCTTATCCGTATTAGCAATAAAACGAATCAATTTCCAGGGCCCCATTCGAACCGCCTGTTTGCTGCCCCTCTCGTGGAATTCCCAGTACAGGAAATTGTGCCCCTCCTGCCTGCCACCCAACAACTCAGGCAAATAGCTGATCCCATCGATACCCCTTGGCGCCTTAACCCCAGCTGCCTGGCATGCAGTCGGCATGAAATCCCAGAACGCCGAGATGTGATCGCTTGTTTTGCCGGCGGCAATCCGACCCGGCCACCGCGCAATCATCGGCACGCGAATCCCACCTTCATACAAGTCCCGCTTTATTCCCCTCAACGGCCCATTGCTGTCGTTGAAATCCGAATCATTGCCACCTTCGCGATGCGGCCCATTATCGCTTGCAAAAAAAACCATCGTGTTTTCGTCGATGCCAAGTTTTTTCAGCAGATCGAATAGCCGCCCTATATCCCTGTCCATCCGGGTAATCATTGCCGCATGTCCCTTTTGCGGATCAGGCCAGTCCATGTCCTTGTAAAGCCCGTACTCCGGAACTTCCATACCCTCCTTCCCTGCCTCATTATTGGCATGAGGCGTCGTCACTGCAAGATACAGGAAGAATGGGTGCCGACTGTTCTTCTCGATAAAATTCAAAGCCTCGGCAACAATCAGATCGTGCGAATATTCCACCTTGTTACTCGATACCCCGCCCAGGCTGGGCTCCCCGTTCCGGAGCGGATGATCTACAATATTCTTCAGCTTCACCACATCTTCGTTCCTGCACAGAAAATCAGGATAATAATTGTGGGCATGCACCTGGCTGAGATAACCGAAGAAATAATCGAAACCCTTCCTGTTAGGAATGCCTGTGGACCCGGCTTCACCCAAACCCCATTTGCCGCACAAGACCGTCGCATAACCCGCATCTTTAAGTCTTTCTGCAACCGTTACATCTTCAGACCGAAGAGGGACAAGCGCATTACCACGAATCATCGAGTGACCCGTATGAAGCCCTGTCATCAGCACACAGCGCGAGGGTGCACACACCGTTGATCCCGCATAATGCTGAGTAAACCGCATCCCTTCCGCCGCCATACGGTCCAGGTTAGGCGTCTTTATTCGTCTCTGCCCGTAGCAACCCAGATCGCCATAACCCAGATCATCCGCAAGAACAAAAATGATATTAGGCTTGCGGTTCGACATCCCGGCCCGCATCGATGTACATCCGCACACGTTCATCATACCTGCTGCCACCGTTAGTCCAGCCGCTTTTATAAAGACTCTTCGATTCATAATAATATCTCCTGCAATGAGCACACTCTCTCTGCATGACGACCTTCAGGACCAAAGAAAGACCTGTATCGAATTGCTGTGATATGATAGGAAAACCGTTATTCGAAAACAGTACTAAATATCAAAACATAGGTATTATATGAACAATGAAGTTTCAATACTATTACTGGCTTTTATTGGCATTATTGCAGGCACACTGTCCGGCTTTATGGGTATTGGAGGTGGCATTGTAATTGTTCCTGCTTTAATTTACCTGGCTGGTTATTCTCAACACATGGCAATAGGAACAAGCCTTGCCATACTGCTTCCCCCCGTGGGACTTGCTGCCGTTCTTGAATATTACAATAAGGGGCACGTGGATATCCGGTCTGCAATTGTAATTGCAATATTCCTATTTGCCAGCGCCTGGATTTCGGCCCGCTTTGCAAATCGCGTGGATGAAGTCTACCTGAAAATCGGATTCGGATTATTTCTGACTTTCCTTGGCCTGTATACCGTGATTAACAGTCTCCTGCAATTCAACAAAGGCTAACGCAAAACCTGCTGCGGGTAGACTATTTAATAATCTTCACCATTGAGACTGCGGACAACCGACACAAGCCATTGTTCAAGTCCGGCTTTCATGGATTTTACGCGATCGGGCTCCCGCTCCAGGAGATCCTTCTCTTCGCCGGTATCATCAGCGAGATTATACAGTTCCAGATTAACTTTCTCACTCTTGCCCTCGATGCGATGCAGTTTCCATGGCCAATCGAGCCACGCTGAATGACCCGGGAATGAATCCACGGGGTATTGCTGTTTTATTTCACCGGCATCCAGATTCAATCGCAACTTGTCCTGCGGTTCCCTGCCGGCCTTCTGTTCTTCCAGCAACTCGGACATCCACTTGTCGCTCGGCGTACTTATTCCTTTTATAGAATAATCCCAGAAACCCATCGGCTTTGATCTAACAGCCTTTTCTCCGCCAGAACCAAGATCAGATCTGCCTTCAATCAGTGGAGTGATACTGATTCCATCCAGCAGCGGTTGATTCTTCATTCGTACGTCCGCAATCTCAAGAAGCGTTGGATAAATATCGCATGTGTTACATGGCATATTTGTCGTCCTGGGACGCGGAATACGAACAGGCCATTCAAGTATTGCAGGGACCCGTAAACCGCCTTCGTATATCTGGCCCTTGTGTCCGCGCCCGCCAGTGGTCCCGAGGTTGGGAAGCCCCCCGTTGTCACTGCAATACCAGAGGATTGTATTATCGCGAATGCCCAGGGTTCGCAGTTCAGCACGAAGTTTACCGAACGCGCGATCCATACCGGTAATCTCGCCGTAGAAATCCTGCTTCTTCGGATCATCGTAGAGAGAGCGATCCTGTTCAATGGCCCGGTGCGGATTGTGCGGAGAGCCAAACCACACAACTGCCAGAAACGGTTTTGACGAAACCGCATGCTTGCGGATAAATTCAAGAGCCGCATCAACGGTAACCATTGAACTTTCGCCGGTGGTCTGTACGGCACGACCTTCCCTGCTGAGAATGGGGTCATTATCAAAATAGTTCGGCGCAGAAAACCATTCATCGAAACCGCTGGCACCGGGATTGACAGGGCTTCCCTTGTGGACGGAACCAAGATGCCACTTGCCAAAATGACCAGTTACATATCCAGCCTTCTTGAGGGCTTCCGCAACCGTGATTTCTTGAGGACGCAATGTATAGCCCCACTTGAAACAGCCAAAGCGATTCGGATGCCGGCCCGTCATCACACTGCCGCGTGTCGGTGAACAGACCGGAGCCGCGGCATAGAATCGGTCGAAACGCAGAGCCTCGGCAGCCATGGCATCAAAGTTCGGCGTTTTAAGAACAGGATGCCCGTTATAAGCCATGTCACCCCACCCCTGGTCATCCGCCATACAAAGGACAATGTTAGGCTTTTTTGAAGAAGGAACATTCGATGTCGACGCGCAGCCAGTCATTGCAATATATGCGCCAGCGCCGAGCATTTTGAAGAAATCACGTCGCTTCATCCTCATTCCTTTTCTCCTTAATTACTGACGAGACAAAAATAAGGCAGAACGGATAAAACCGCTCAGAAGCTTAATCCTATCATGCCGACCAGAGACGAGAGCCTGAATTCTGCGTATTTATCAAATTTCTCCCTGTCCGCCAGAATTTCCTCAGGTGTATCATCCATTGTAGTAATACTGCCTTCAGATTCGATCAATTGATACTGGGCACCCACCATGAACAACCGCCCGCTGCTCATGGGAAATTCAACCATAAATCTTATCCTTGTATTAGTGTGATCGATATCAACACTCTTCTCGTGTTCACTTGAGCTGGTTAGAAACGACGAGCTACCCTCGTAATTACATACCGCATAATCACCCTGCAAAACCAGGTTTACTCCATTCTCCGGCCCCATTCTTATCTCTCCGCCGAACCCAATCTGGGGAAGACCAAGACCGAGAAAACCGGATGATTCTCCCCCGATTACATATTCCTCAGGGGGATTCATATATGTTGTTGTTCCCGTCGGATCTCCGGCATCAATATTATACTGCCCGACAAAAAACATTAAACCAGCATCTATCCACGGCGTGATCCTGAGAGTTGGAGAAGGCTTGAAAGTAAAAGGAGTAATCAGGCCACGTATTTCCATTATGCCGCCAAGGATATCCATGGAGAAAGGGGTCCCTTCCGGAATTTTCATGTTCGAATATTCTCCACCCCCATACTGAACATCATCACCGATTCCTATGTAGTAATTCCTGCTGGCAACAGTATTAACCTCTGTCTTAAACCCCAACACATCCATTTGCAGACTGAAGTATTTCCATTGAGTCTCAAGCGAAACTCCCAGAGTCGCGTAAGGTCCTTTCATGTTGAAATCGTCCTGCGTGAAAGTGCTCCCGGACGCAGCATCTTCCCACCTGCCTTCCACCTCATAAACCTTCCTCGTCGTCTCTTCCACCATCCCCTGTATTTCATTGATGGATCCGGCAGTTATTCGCAAATGCCCATCTGATTTTTCATTGGTCTCCCTGCCCGCGCTAAACAGACCACCATGAGAAGTGCCTGCCACTCCAAGCATCAGAACCAGAACAATCACCAGCTTGATCAAGTTTCTCATCATATTTAACGTCCCCGGCTGCAGTTGCTAAATTTTTACCACTGTAATCACGGGATAAAAACATAACATTAAAAGAGAAGCAAGATGCTTAACTCCAAAACCCGGAAAATCGCAGGAGAATTACCGCGGCCTGATTTCGATACAAGCCTTGCGCGGGAAATAGCACGATTCATACTGTTTATGCATCGTCCTGTAGCAGGGTTCTCCGCCGTCAGGAATCGAGAATGTTTGACGAATCAAATACCTGGCGAGACTGTTCCAATCGGAGAACCGGTATAAACCCGACGAAGAAACCTGCTCCAACCCGTGTAATGATACCCCCTGCTTCTCAGCCAGTTTGACCAATGTGGTCGATTGATGAAGAAGCATCAGCTCCGTGTCGCCGAAAAGCCAGACGCGACCACCCCCGACGACAAACGCTACAATAGCTCTTGCCGTGTCCTCACGAAGCAGGGAACTAACCGGAAAAACCAAGTCGCGTGTTTTCTTGAGATAACCATCGGCAATCATATAACTATCACAGACGTCATAGTCGGTGACCCTGCGTAGCGCCGCACAATTGGCAACAAGATCCTCCCACGAGAACCCATCTATGCATAACAAATCATCCTCCACAGGGTAGAATACCGCAACTGAGGTTTCAGGCGGATCAACCACCATCCCGGGCCGGAGCTGTCTGTGAACTTCCACAGCCCTGAGGATATTTTGCGGATCATCGTGGATGAGCGCCGCTCCATTTGCCAGGGATTCGTACAGGCCATTTGCAGCGTTTTCCTTTTCAAGGATCAGCGCCGCCTCAGTTCCAAACGGCGCCCCGTAGAAGTGAGCCGCCGAAGCAATACGACGGGCAAGAAGATTGCTTCGATCAAACGACTTAAGATGCGCACAGCCTGTCCAACGGGCGGTCAGGCCGTGTTTCGCCGCCACTTTAGCAGCCAGGCTCTTTATTTGCCCAATCTCCATGGTTTCCCGCACGTGCCCCATCGGCAAACCGCCTGTCACGCCGGGATAGTGCTTCCTGTACAGCCCGCACACGCGGTCGGTGAAGTCAAGCAGCGAACCGGTCGCCCACTGCATGCAATCGTCGCGCTGCTTCAGCGGGTTCTTTGCAAACGGGCGTTTCGGCACCAGATCATCACCAAACGATGCCGCCCTGACACCCCACGCCGCGTTCAACGCATCGATCGAACCATATTTTTCTTTCAGCGCCCCGGCAAATGACGCACGAGCACAGCGGTCGCCGAGCGGGTAACCGCCGGCTGGTGAAGAGAATCTGTAATGTTTCGAGTGCACACCATAATCAACCTCACCGTAAGTACCCGAGATCGAGTTGTAGACAAAACTCAGCCGCCCTTTCAGGACATCAGCACTGACACCCAGCAGCCTGTCATATACCTCGACAGTTTTGGGATCCCACAGAGAGAGAACAGCAGATTCGACGCTGTTATCCACAGCACGAAACCTGGCATGAATCTTGTGTTCGGGATCGTACCATGCCGGCGGATAATGAAACCAGGCAAACATGCCAACCTTGAGACCTGCGTTGAGCACAACATCCATGTCACGAAGAGTGCGCGACCAGTCGAATCGACCTGGTTCAGGTTCGATCTCCCACCACGCCACCCGCATCTCAACGAGCTCTACGCCCAAATCACGTAGCTGCTTAAGCACATCGGGCTTGATGGCATCGCATAAGCCGTTACGAACGACATCCCTGCCCATCGGTGTTTCCAGATTCAGATGCTCTACGGGAATGTGCCGCGTATGGAAAGCCGGATGCCGAGCAGTAACTGCTGTTTGACCGCCAAGCAGTTTTCCGCCAGAGGCACAGATCATACCTGCCGCCAGGCTTTTAAGAAAGTCTCGCCGGTCGAAGAATATTCTAGCACAATTACTCTTCCTCGCTTTCATTTCAATTCTCTCCTCATGTCATTCCACTGCCAGCGTAAACCTTAATTTCTCACCAAACCACGCACGGCCTTCGGCGGTCATCTGTAACTCGACTTTGGTTTCGGCAGTGACACCCTTTGTCAGAACGAATGTCTCCCCAAATTCTGCATCTTCCAAATATGGCGTGTCCTTGAGTATAGGTTGCCTTACTTTCAGTCCTGAGCCTTCAACAGATGCCATATAAACCGCACCCGGCTTTCCATTACAACTGGCCGGTGTCAGCCATGTAGCTTCCTGAAGGTTACCAACTGACGCCACTGCAACAATCTGCTTGTTACCAGGCACCCTGATTCTTGTACCATCAGCCACATTGATCCACTCACCGTCACCACATTTAATCCTAAACCAGTTGAATTCCGCATTGAGGTACTTAGGCGGATTTTTACCATTATATTTCGTGTTACCCACAGCCAGCAACGGCGTGTCAGAGGAAGTCGTTCCCGTGCCGGCCGTACGCACACCCAAATGTTTTCCCATGGCCACCGCTTCCCGGTACGCATATGCTCCGTCATTGCGGGCGACATGACGCATCCCACCGCTGTGTGCATCACTGTCCATTGTGAACCAGGTATCGGGTTCAGGATAACATTTGGATGCTTTGATCAGAGCACCATATTTTCGCAGTGATTCTCCGCTCTCGCGCAATGTGCCGTCCGAATTGAAAATTCCGTAATCACTCTTTTCACTTATCCTGTATCCTCCAGCCATCCACCAGGGCGCAAGACCATTGGCACCATTCTCATATGCTGTCTTGTTAATCACCTCATGACATGTCATCTGCGTTTCCAGTTGTACTGGACCTGGAGCCATGGTTTTGTCGTCCCACGCATTGTGACCATATTCAATCCACATGTATGGCTTCCGCCTGGTTATAAATGGAATGTAACGGTTGATAAATCCGGCAACCGACGCCGCATTTGTAAGCGCGTGCGGCTTGAAGTCATACCCCTCCATGGCGAAAAAATCTACGTGCTTGTGTGTCGATGTGAGCGTGAAATCGAAAGGCGAAAGATTACCCTGACGGTAACTGATCAGATGGTTGGGATCGAGCCACCGCAGTTCACGTTTTGCATTATTCCAGTGGCGGTTCATCAAATCAGCCATGAAACGGCGATACGCACAAACCATCACGCGCCATGGTCCGTCTTTCACCAACTGATCGGCGGAAGGAGAAGTGATTATACCATCCTTTCTCGGTACAGGCACACCCCAATCGGCCTCGGCGTTGGCAAGACTCCCGTATCGCTCGTTAATCCATTTCTCCCAGTCCTTATCCCATCGCTGACGATAGTTGGGTTTTCCCCACCCGAAGGCCTTCACGTTATCGCTGAAAACCCACCAGTTGGGCTCCCAAACCAAGTCCCAGCCCATTAGCGTCGGATTGTCGGCAATATGTGTTGCACGAAAGAACTCCGCTACATTTTCTTTCTGGAACCCAAATGGCGTCATAACACCCTGGAAATAAATCGGTTCATCAGTGACAGTATATGTCTGCAGGTAGGCCAGCACATGAATTCCATGGTTGCGGCATCGCCTCAGGAAATCGAGGGCAGTCCTGCGGTCAGTCTGGTGATTTATACGGATAGCCACAAAGTTGGCGCCCATGGATTCAAGAAGTCCCAGGTCACCATCTACCTCCTCGGGATCATAAAAACCCGGCCGCAGCCAGTGATAAACGTAATCCTCCTGCTCCAGTGCAATGGTAGAACGTGGCCAGTAGTTTGCGCCTATCGGAAACCACTTCTTTCCTTCGAGCCAGAAATTACCGTCTTTCACTGTTACGTAAGCGTCACGCGCCGGTTTATCAGTGGATAACACACCCATTTCGTGCTCTATGACATCAATGATCCTGCCCTCACGCAGCAGTTCCGTTGTTACAACATAGTCCTGGCTGTCAAACCGTTTCGTTATCCACTCAAAAGACACTTTCCCCGTTTGGCCCGGCTCAATAATTAATTTTGCAGCTTTCTCAAAAACCTTGCCTTGATTTCCCTTAACACAGACACGCACACGAACATCCATTGTGGCTGCTCTGGTACCATAATTGACTACTGCTCCTCCAAGCTCAACATTTTCGCCCGGCCAGTATGAAAACTCTCTGGAACCTGCATGGGAAATGAAAACACCTTCCGAGATTTTCTGCGCCATATCAACGAAGAGCTTTGTGGCCGCAAGTCTTTTTAAGGTCGTATTGTCCGAAATGGCACAGAATGCGCATACCGATCCTTCCGACACGATCTGCTCACTAGGCTTATTCACATGTACCAGCCGCCGGACGGCATCATCGAAAGCGGCTCCTTCGGATAACGGCTTATTATGAACAAACATCCATGCCACCGTACCACGCACCCTGCCGGATCCGTCATACGCTTTAATCAACGGTATCCACCGCCACTTGTAGCCACGCTCGAAACCTTTGCCTTCGGGCCGTGAATAACATGATGACATTGCGGCAGTTACCGGCAAATTCGACTGCATTTCGGAAAGAATTCCCTGTATCTTTACCAATCTCAGCGCGGCGATGTCCTTCAATGGATACAGTTTATAAGCGGGAGAAAAAGTCTCAACCAGCATTTTACCGGGCAGAACCGGCGTTCCCAGAATAAGAAGGCTCCCCTTGCCACGCAGGTAATCAGCCAGTGCTTGCTGGCCTTTCTCAGGATAAACCCCGGCATTTGGAATGACATAAAGAAAATATTTCCGAGCTGAAAGTACAGAGGGATCACATGCGGCTTCAGCCGAAAGCAAGGTGACCTCAAACTTTGCCTGCCGCAATGCATCAGCAACCGCATCAGCAGTAGCTGCGTCAACACCCGCAGCCGAATCCTTCAGTATAGCGATCCGACTCCTAAGCGTGTCAGGTATTTCTACGGCAGTTCCATACAATGTCAAAACCAGCAGCCATACAGTTAGAGCACACGCAGGAACAACTCCCCCGATTTTCATAATATATTCTCCTGATAATTATTCTTATTCACTTTTCATCCAGCCTGTTCAGGTTGAAAATATTCAGTCCTGTCTTCTGTCAGAACAGCCCCAAAAAGTGCAGCACAACTTCCGAGGCGGCTCGCAACCACTCCCTGTACGCGAACAGCTGCTTTATTCAACACCAAGCTCAAAGCCTCAGAAAACAGGGTAAAGTCTTTCGCGATCTGGCCACCCACAATGATCAGTTCCGGATGTAAAGTCCCGCATAACGGAAGAAGCACGTTACCCAAGTCCTCCCCGAATCCGGCAAACAAATTAACAGCCTCCTGATCACCCGCTTTCGCAGCCTCCGCAATTCCTTTGACACCGAAAGCCGGATCATAATCTGGTCGGGTCAGCCGGAATTTCTTCACAAGGGCACGGGTCGACACATAATCCTCAACAATTCCATCTTTAAACGGACGTTTCCAAACGCTGACCTCCGGCGCCGGGCTGCCCAAAGCATTGGTCAGAAATCTGCCATCAATACAACAAGCCACGCCTATGCCTGTGCCCAACGCAACACCAATCGCCCGCTTCGCCCCCTGCCCGGCGCCACGCCACATTTCCCCGGCAAGGAAAGCATTTGCATCGTGCCTGAAAGTTACAGAAATCCCTGCAATTTCAGGAATGACTTCGCGCAAGGCGTTCACCAACATGATATCCTTTATACTGGAAAACTTGTGTGTCATAAGACTTACGCCACGGGCGTAATCGAACGGCCCGGGTATTGCAATTCCTATGGCACTAATCGTATCGTCAGCCTTCTTCAATCCGGCAGCAATCACATCTGCAAATGCACGGATGATTGTCGTGACATCCGCCTTCGAATCGACCGGAACAGGCTTTAATTCCACCATCAGTCCATCCGCCGAAATCACCCCCGACTTGATGAAGCTGCCGCCAATATCCAGTGCCAGCACGTTGCCTCTTATTTCAGCAGTGTTTTGGTCACTTTGCATGGGTCTTTTCCCAGGTTGATTATGCCGTACTTCCCCATAACCGCAGGCACAACCACCATGTCACAATATTTCATTCGGTAACAGCGTTCAGGATTGTCGAGTGCATATACCAACGCCTCTTCACCCTCGACAAGAACAAGCACATTGAACTTGCCGTTTGTGTTGTCCTTGATACAACGGTCGAACTCCAGACGCCTGAGACTGAAAAAAATCTTCTCATGCTCACCCAGAAGCAATTCTTTCCAGCCCTCCCCTTCACGCAGGACTTTCGTCTGGGGCCGTAGCACGCCGTCAATCGCACTTCTCCGGCATGACGTATTCACTACCTTCATACCATGTTTCGAGTGGATCGGACGCGGAATGCCGTTCAGATCCAGCCGCAGGTAATCGTACATTTTAAAGGTATAAGAACCGACAGTACATGACCCTATCTCCAACACCACCTGATTTCTGCCGGATGCGTGAAGAGTCCCGCCGGGCAGAAGGAACTGATCTCCCCTGCGGCTCTCGAACGAATTGACATATCTCTCGTAATCAAAAGGCTTGTGTTCAGTCTCGGCTGTCCGGACATTGGTAAAAAACTCATTGATATCGGCATCATCCTTAAAACCCAGATACGTGCGCGAGCCGCCGGTTTTCACCACGTAATAACTCTCGTCCTGCTGGAACGGTTCTCCAAAATTTTTCTTCGCGTACTCAGCCGGAGGATGTACCTGTATCGACATGTTGCCATCGCCGGCATAAGTATCGTCATAATTGAACCGGATCGGGAAAATACGCCCAAAGCGGCGTACACTTTCAGAACCCATGAGTTCCTCTGAAACTGCACGGAAAAATGTCGGGTATGGTATTTCCAGCGTGTGCTTTCCAACTTTAACCAGCAGACTGACTTCATTCGGAATCAGGTCGAACACCCAGGCACAGTTCCGCATATCTTCAGGTAACCTGCGCAACTTTTTGATGAACTGGCCGCCCCATACACCTTCAAGGTAAACAGGTTTGCAGCGGAACGGCATCTTAACCAGTTCAGAAATAACCTGCTTAAACGCCTTGAAAGCCAGAAGTTTCAGATTATCAGGCTTGTTACTGTCCACGTAGAACGTAAGGGCGCCGGTCAGGATCAGCTCTTCACGGTGTTTCACAGCAAGTTCATAATCAAAATAATACAGACGCCTGAAAATCTCATTAATACTGCGCTTGCCGCTATCCCCCAGCGGCTTTACCGCGCCGGCCTTCACGCGTAACGCCGTCTGTAATGGAGTCACATCATAATATGCAATCACGTCGTACAGCTCGCGCAGTTCCCTGCATGCCGAACCGCAGCCATAAATGATAATGACCTCTTTTAGATTGGACCCGGCTTTTTTCCGGCCAAGCCACAATGCTTTACGTTCGGCCAGACGTCTGGGGTCGAAAAGCTCTTCAATGCCGCCATGGAAGATTTTGCCGAACAGCAGTACCGGATCAATCTCCCTGTCAATCGGCAAATTCTCTGCCAGCATTTTTTCAAGCTCTTCCGATCCTTTGTAACATTCCGCAATATCGACAGAAGTCATGCCAATGTTTTCCGGGGCCAGGGCATTATTCAGAAGTTCAATTGAACGCTCCCACTCGGCACCGATGTAACCATCGAATGCGACGAATAGACATTCTCTGCCGGCAACACCCTTTATTGCTTTCACCATCGCACGAATCACCGCATCGTTGCCTGAAGACATTGCAACAGCAGTTTCCGGCGGGAGCTGCGGACGATTGATTGCGTTTGTGTCATCATAAGGATACGGATGGAACATGAAACTCATTATCTTCTCCAGATTCTTTGCGAGGGAGTTTTCTAATCATATGAAAATCCTTTTCCCGCTCCATTTGTAATTGAGGGTACGACAAGCCACGCCGTGGGAACAATGCCCGTTTGCGCATAATTAACAAACATATTGCGCAACGGCTTGCCGCCATCAGGCAATCGTGTTATTGTTATATTAATGCCTTCTATTCTGAAAAGAACGCCTAAGGTGCTTGTAATCCAGGAAACCTGTTTACAGCCTGGACGGGACAAACTGCAGGGTATCTTCAATTATCTTCATCTGTACGGACCATGGCATCTGCACCTTATTCAAAGCCGTGCGGACGAGCAGAAAATCCGTTCACTTCACAATTGGAATGAATATGACGGTGTAATCGCCGATCATATTGTTTTCGAAATGGTAAATGTTCTCAAGCGGACACGCAGTCCGGTTGTGCTGACGATCTACCCGGACGACGCCCTTAAACCGCCATCCCCATTCGCCAGGCTTCCGTGTGTCATGGAGGATTCGGCCAGCACAGGTGAGGCTGGTGCCGCTTATTTCATTGAGCGGGGATACAAACACTTTGCGTACGTCGGCGAAGTACTGAACCGCGGGTGGTCAATAAGTCGTGGCGCCGCATTCAGAAAACGGGTCGAGAAGACCGGAGGCTCATGTGACATGTATCCCGTTCCCGCCACCAGCACCGACTGGAAAACGGAAAGGAAATACCTTCTGTTCTGGTTGAAATCGCTTCCCAAACCCGTAGGGCTCCTTGCCGCAAAGGACAGTCGGGCGCATCAGGTGATCGATGCATGTGCCGAAGCTGGCCTGAGGGTCCCAAACGATGTGGCGATACTGGGCGTCGATAATGACGAACTGATTTGTAATGGATCCATCCCCTCCCTCTCCAGCATTGAACGTGACTCGCTGACCTGTGGCTTTCTTGCCGCACAACTGCTGGACAACCAAATGCGTAAAGGTACACGCAGGAAACAGGTTCTCTCTTATGGAATCAGCGGAATTATCACGCGCGAATCTACACAGGCCTGTAACACACCAACCGATATCATCGCCGTCAGGGCACGTGAATTCATAAAAATCAACGCTGGAGAACGTATCGGCGTCCCAGATGTTGTCAAACATCTGAACGTTTCCCGAAGGTTGGCCGAAATCCGCTTTCGCAAGTCCTATGGCACTTCAATTCTCGAGGAGATCCAGAATGCCCGTCTGGAAAGGGTCAAGCGGTTCCTGTCGGACACCGACCTTACTCTCTCCGAGATTTGTGACCGGTGTAACTACCAGACCGATATACACCTTCGTCGCCTTTTCAAGAATAGGTTCGGGATCACCATGCGCGAATTCCGGCGCAAGTCACACGAAAAGAAATCTCCCGGTCAGCCTGATTCCTCCTCAAGGTCATAGCGGTAATTTCGCGAAAAACATCGATAAAACGGAGAAAATGGATTGGCGTGTTGATTTGGTTCCTGCTACGGTTTACGTCAAGTTTCACGGTAATATTTGAATATCAATCACGAGGAGCAACAATGAATAATAAATATTCCAGAAGAGAATTTCTCAGCAGAGTCGGGTTGTCAGGTATCGCCATGGGTGTGGGATCACGAAGCCTGTTTGCGGATGAAAAACCCGGCAAGACCGAGGATTCTGCGGGACAGGTGCTGACGGACGACAAAAGTAAGGGCGCAACCCTGCGATCGGGCAAAGTAGTTCAACCCGAAAGGGAACTCCCTGTCAAATACAGCACTGACGTCCTCGTTATTGGCGGCGGTCCGGC
>Ga0156394_1218_pt3 | contig 14306 bp, 9 predicted proteins | sample RifOxyA3_FD_108038 | JGI IMG/M metagenome (GOLD analysis project Ga0156394, IMG submission 108038) | Lentisphaerae bacterium RIFOXYA12_FULL_48_11 | reverse complement strand
GCAAGGACCCGCAACGCCTCGTTACCCATCTGGCGTGCAACTTGGAGAATCTTGTCCTTCACGGCAGGAGTGATTGCCTCTTCACCATGGTCTGTCATGTATTTGTCGCAGGATTCAAGTATTACTTCGAAGGCGCCTTTTGAATAAGCCGTTGTTACGCCTGAGACGGTGTGGAGCGTCGTCATTCTTTTTGTTTCAGATGAAAACGGGATTTCCTGCACGCGGGGGAACTGCGTATCCAGCGAAGCTTTGTCCAGCCCGGCCTTGGCGGCTGCGGTTACGAAGGCGCCTTCAGTCGGATCTCCTTTTACATGCCAGCGTCCATCATCCTTGTTTTTGAATATGATTGTGTCCGATGACAGGGTTGCCGCATGCAGAAGCAATTTGACGGTTTTTGATGGTTCAACTTCGCTATTGTCTTTGAGAAATTTGCCAACCGGTTCATAACCGGTCCCGGAAATTTCGAATACCTGTCCGCCGGCATAGATTTTCTTTGCGGTCATCTCGTCCTTGGTCAATGTGCCGGTCTTGTCGGAGCATATCACGGAAGTGCTGCCAAGAGTTTCAACGGCAGGCAGGCGGCGGACGAGCGCGTGTCGCTTTGCCATTCTCTGGAGTCCGATTGCAAGCGATATGGTGACAACAGCCGGCAGTGCCTCGGGAACAACTGCAACGGCAAGCGCGATGCCGAATATGAACATTTCAATAAAGGGCTGCCCGCGCATGATGCCGAGCATGACGATGATGAAAACCACCACGAATGCCGCGCGGGCCAGCATATGACCAACCTTGTCCAGGTTCTCCTGCAGCGGCGTTTTGCGGTTCTCCACTGATTGGAGCATCTTCGCGATTTTGCCGAACTCCGTGCTCATGCCTGTTTCGACCACAACAGCCCGGCCCCTGCCGTAAGTCACAGCCGTCCCGGCGAATGCCATGTTTACCCGGTCACCCAGACCAAGCTCCGGATTCTCCAGACTTTCAGTTTTCTTTTCTACCGGGACAGACTCTCCGGTGAGCGCAGCCTCGTCCACCTGCAGGTTGATGGCCTCTATAAGCCTTACATCGGCTGGTATTTTATTGCCGGCGCGGAGGATAATGATGTCACCGGGCACAAGATCGCGGGCCGGAATTTCAACTTCCTTTCCATCCCGTACCGCAGTTGCTGTCGGAGCAGCCATCTCGCGGAGTGCCTCGATTGCACGTTCAGCGCGATATTCTTGTACAAAACCCAGCACCACCGCAAACAGCACGATAACAGCAATGGCAATGGCCTCAATCCCGTGACCCAGGACCGCGGACAATGCAGTCGCGATAAGTAGTATGATGATAAGAACGTTCTTGAACTGCTCCAGGAGCATTGCCCATGGTGAAATTCGATCTGCGCTCTGCAGTTCGTTAGGACCTGACTCTGCCAGTCTGCGTTTTGCTTCCGTATCAGAAAGACCGCTGCCTGTATTGCTGGAAAGGTCTTTCAATGTTCCGTCTATGCTTAATTGCCACCAGTTTTTCATATATGTATGTAACTCCAGCCCGCGTAAATAGCCGAAATACGGTATTTTTGCCAGTATAATAAGCAGTGCAATTTATAAATGGGTGTAGGACAGATTTATTCGTGGTTAAGCGATAGGGAATGGTCTTTGGTAGGGACGACTCGGACGTCTTCGCTCAGAAGCTACGCCGCTCCAAGGCGAGTCGTCCTGCCATGTCGAATGACGTGGTCCACGGATGAGCGAGCCGCTCATCCCTGCCTGTTCTGTTACTGCAAAATGCGCGTCTCTTCTCCGTCTCAAACACTTCTATACAGTAACTAAACTTGAACCTACTGGACCTTGAGTTTGAAGACCCAGGCCTGCTGGCAGGGCGGCTTGCTCTGGAGATCCTCTGGTATATTAATGGAAATCCCTTTTCCTGTTTTTGCCCATTCGACAGGTTTCTCGCAGCCCAGCAGACAGATTTTACTTCCTTCCTGCGGCTGGATTGATGCTATTTCTATTTTTGCAGGCAGTGATTTCTCGTTCTCGTCAGGCAGGTAAATCGCGTAGACGTTATCGTTCTTCTTCGTGAAAACAATCTTGTCCTGCTGGTAGGGCTTCACCGGCTTGGTACCATAAATGGCTTCGTTGTTTATTTTCATCCATGCGCCGATCTCCGCAAGCCGCTCGTAGGCAACCGGGTCAAAATCACCATCCGGGCCGGGTCCGATATTCAATAGAAAATTCCCGCCCCTCGAAACAATCTTTGCAAGCAGTTGCACAATCCTGTGGGCTGATTTGTACTTGTCGCCCGGCTTGAATGACCACTGGTCACCCATGGTCATACAGGTCTCCCATGGATAGTCCAGGGGTTCCTCTGGAACTTCCTGCTCTGGAGTACGATAGTTCTCGTACTTGTCGTTTGATCCCCTGGCGACCATCAGGATGCCCGGCTGTTTCGATCGCACCATGTCCGTAAACCGCGGCCAATCCACCTTGCGTTCCGGTGAGATGCCAATCAGGTCGAACCACATAAGATCCATTTTCCCGTAGTCGCTGGCCAGTTCCTCGAGTTGTTTGTAGATGAACTCGTTCAGGCGTGCCCACTTCTCCGGATATTTCTCGGGCGAGTAATTGATATTCCGGCTGAACGGTGGAAAATAGTTCCACCAGAAATCGTTGTGATGCCAGTCGGAGATTGAATAATACGCGCCTGCCATCATGTTTTCCTTGCGGAACGCATTGAATATTTCCCTGGCAACATTTGCGCGCGGGTTTGTCCTGAAGGGGCAGGTTGGCCCGGTAATCTTGTAATCGCTCTGTTTCGTGTCAAACATGTTGAATCCGTCATGGTGCTTGGTTGTGAACACGACGTAACGCATGCCGGCCTCTTTCGCGGCCTTTGCCCACTTGTCCGGGTTGAACTTGACAGGGTTGAACGTGGTGATGAGATTCTCGTACTCTTTCACGTACTCGAAATAACTCTTGTCCGCATGTCTTTTTATCCATGCCCGGTCTTCCGGACACAGATTCCATGATTCCACAACGCCCCACTGGCTGTAGCTGCCCCAGTGCATGAACAATCCGAACTTCAAGTCCTGCCAGTCCTTCAGCTTCTGCAGAACTTCAGGTTCGGTCGGGTACTGGTAGGGTGGACGCTTGTGTTGTGCGGCAAATAATGTACTGATGTGAATGAAAGTAATTAATACTATTGCTACCATTTTATTCATAATACCTCAATTTTGGATTGCGGCGGCTTGCTTGCCAAGCCGTAGCCTTGGCGAAGGTTGGATGCCGCTTTTTTACACATAGAAAGCGCTGTCAAGCCAGCGCACTCCAAAGTATTTCATACACAAATCTAAAAGGGAAATGTTTAATCCTGTAGTTTCAAAGTTTAAGTACAGTAAGTGCTGACTGCGTTTAATCAGAGGGAATTCAGACGGCAGTAAATCGCGCCATAATCGCATTTAAATATTTATTCGTGAAATAATCATTCCTGTAGTACCGCACTGTGTGCGGTATCTTTGCTGGCTTTGGCAAGTCAGTATTGTGTATTTCGCGCGGAATAGCTTTTACGTGATCTGCCTTCGTCAAGAAACTCCGGCGTGACAAGAACATCCCCTCTGAAAAAGGCAACTGCTTGCCACGGCGTCTTGTCACGCCGTAGCTTTAGCGAAGGCGGAAGTCTTTAGACGCAGACGGGTGTGCGGTATATTCTCTGCGCTGCACAACACCGCTTAGCAACTTATTGTGTCTTGTTTCGCAACATGCATCTGCGTTAATCTGCGGTTCAATAATCTTATTTTGCAAGGAGAAGCACATGAACCTCAAAAATATCCTGGGAAGAGTTGGACTGGTTATCATCTTTATGAGCAGTATTGCAGCGGCTGTGCCCCTCGACACCGTGGTCGGCGTGGACGGCAAGATCCTGATCAGGAAAGATAAGAACGAATTGTGCGATTTCCACGCGGGCCTTTTCGATAAGAACTGGGTGATTGTTCAGGCTGGCGGTGATTTCAAGTCTGTCAAGGCCGGACAACCCGTTCGCAAACTCAACATCAAGACGCCATCCGGAAACGTGACCATTCCCGGCGTTGCCACATTCTCCGTGGAACCAAAGGGCGCCCTGAAAGCCGAGTATGTCTTTACCCCGGGTAACGATGTGCCGCTCCAGTGCCTGTATGTTTCAGCCGAGTTCAATGTTCCGACACTGGCTGGCGGCAAATGGACCGCGGGCGAGAAGACCGGGACATTCCCCGCCGACTTCAAGGAAATGAGTCTTTTCTGTGAATCAATCCAGTCCCTCAAACTCGATCTGCCTTCGGGAGAAACGATGGAACTTGCCTTCCCCGCTCCCACGATGGTGCTGCTGCAGGACAACCGAAAGTGGGGACCCAGCTTTGCCGTGCGTATCTACCGCTCGCCGGCAGGTGGGGGAATCTTCAAGAAAGATGAACCGGTCAAGATCGCTTTCACTATCAGTACAAAAGAAGGACTTGCCGTAAACTACGATGAACCCATAACGCTTGCCGCAGGCGACGAGTGGGTCCCGCTGAACCTGGACCTGGACATTGAGAAAGATTCCGCACTCGATTTCTCAAGCCAGGGCTTCCTGGATGCCCCGGCCGGAAAACTCGGCTGGATACAGGCATCCGCCGACGGGCATTTTGTTTTTGAAAAAGATCCCCGGAAAAAACCGCGCCGCTTCTATGGGGTGAACTTCTGCTTCTCGGCGCTATACCTCAGCCATGAGCAGGCCGATCAGCTTGCCGATCGTCTTGCCCGCCTCGGTTATAATACCGTACGTGTTCATCACTACGAGGGTGAACTCTGCAAAGGTCAGAAGGACTCACTCACCTTCAACCCCGAAAAGATTGACCAGTTGGACTATTTCCTCGCCGCATGTTTCAAACGCGGCATTTACGTCACCACCGACCTGTTTGTTTCGCGCCCTGTACCTCGTGCCGAGATTGGGCTGACAGGTGGCGGAAACGTCGCCATGGATGAGTACAAGGACCTTGTCCCCGCGCATGAGAAGGCCTTTGAAAATTGGAAGGCTTTTTCGCGTAACCTTCTGACGCACGTCAACCCCTATACCCAGCGCAGCTATGCAAATGAACCCGGCCTCGCCTGGATCGCGCTCATCAACGAAGGCAATCTGGGCAATTTTTTCAGCAAGCTGAAGAACGTACCCGAGTGGAACGTTGCGTGGAACAAATGGCTTGCCGGGCGGTATGCCGATCGAGAGGCGCTTGCCAAGGAGTGGGGCAGGGAATTGAAGGAAGGCGAGGATTTTACAAAAGGCAATGTCCCCATGCCGTCGAGCCTCTATGACAAGAATGTACGTGTGCGTGACGCCATTGCATTCCTCTCCTGGATGGAAAAGGACTTCTTCCGGCGTGCATCGGATTTTCTGAAGAAGGAACTCGGGGTCAAGGCGTTGCTTACCAACATGAGCTGTTGGACGAATCATGCGACCGACCAGGATGCGCGTTCAACATTTGATTTTGTGGATGATCACTTCTATGTGGATCATCCTCATTTTATAGAGCATCCGTGGCGGCTGCCGAGCAGGTGCGATAACAACAGCCCAATCGCAGGTGGCGCAACTGGCGGACGGCACTGTTCTTTTACCCGGCTACTGGGCAAGCCGTTCACCATCACCGAGTACAATTACTCTGCGCCGGGCCGTTTCCGTGGAGTTGGTGGTATTCTTACGGGAACACTGGGTGCATTGCAGGACTGGGATGGCATATGGCGGTTTGGATATAGCCACAGCCGCGATAATATTTTCAAAGCCAGCGCCATGAATTATTTTGACATGGCCACCGATCCGCTTGGCCAGGCCGCCGAACGTGCGAGCATGTGCCTCTTCCTGCGTGGTGACATCCAGCCGGCACCGGATCTGTATGTTGTTAATCTGAATACGGAGAAAATCAGCCGCCAGCCGAAGATTCCAAACCTTGCACCCAACTGGCACTGGATGGCCTGGCTTGCGCGCATTGGGACGAAATGCACAACGGGCGAAACTGAACCGCATACGGTGGAGTTCCAGGGCGGTGCAGGCAAAGCCGAGACGCTGGCAAATGTCGATCCATACAAAGCTGATGCGACGACATTGCTCAGGAAATTGTCACAGGGTAATGCAAGTGATCCCGCGAAAAAGATCTTCTGCAGTGTGAACGGCGAAGTCACCATTGATGCACAGAAGGACACATTGCTGTTGGACACCGGGCGTACCGCAGGCGGTTATGCTCCCGCGGGCCAGAAGATTATGACGCGTAATGGCGTTGAGATTACAGTGCAGGATGCTGATGCTACAGTCTGGGTGAGCTCGCTGGACGACAAGGTTATTGTTGATAGCAAACATCTGCTGATTACACATCTCACTGACTGCCAGAACACCGAGATCAAGTATGCCGAAAAGTCGCGCAAGACGCTGCTTGCATGGGGTAGGACCCCACACCTGATCCGCGCGGGTAAGGCCGAAGTTCGCGTGAAGCTGAAAAATGCAGAGGACATGAAAGTCTACGCGCTGGCGACGAGTGGCAAGCGCCTCGGCAACGTCCCATGCAAAGTGGATGGCAGCTCTCTTGTCTTCACCGCCGACGTAGCAGGCGCAGCCAAGGACCAGACCGCTGTGATGTGCTACGAGATTGCCCCGTAGTTGCATTAAAATACTAATTGTCTGGCTGACTCCATCCTGTAGTACCGCACTGTGTGCGGTATCTTTACTCATCATGGCAATTCAGTATTGTGCATTTCGCGCGGAACTGCTTTCGCGCAATACATCACTTCCGGCGGTGTTGGAGCAGCTGGCCGGATACCATAAGTATACCGGTCGCTGCTCCGCCTTGTCGGAGGTGCGTCTAGCACGAAATCATTCCGCTGAGACATCGAAATGCACAATACGTTTACATCATGTCTCCCGACATGACCGATCTCCCTGTTGAGAAAATAAGATGTTCGTGATGTGTTACGAGATTGCGCCGTAATCGCTTATACCGTTGCGTTGTATACTGGTAGGGCGGGGCCGCCGTCTTGGCCTGATCCTGACAAATGAATATTAATTGTCTGGCTGACTCCATCCTGTAGTACCGCACTGTGTGCGGTATCTTTACAGTTCGTGACGATTAAGTATTCATTTCGACTGTAAACGGTTCGATCAAAGATTTGTAACCACAGGCGTGTCCTGTCAAACCAGTCCCGTCGAATGACTGGATGACGGGATGAACACTGATTAAGAGGAATGTGTTACCGCGAAGACGGGGCACGAAATCATTCCGCTCGCACCGTAATCGAGAATAGATCAGAAATCTATTCATTATTAAAGGCCTGACCCCGCAATTCCTCGACTGTCTTTATAATTGTTTTCTTGATGTAGAATGCTCCTAGCGAAAGTAAGACAAGCATGAAACAGGCGAAGCCTATGAACATGGGTAATGGGACTTTGAAGTGACCGTGTTGCATTACGAACATCACGAGGACCACAACAGTTGACCACGCTAGGAATGCTTGAAATGCCCATGCTTTGACTTTCCATAAACCGAGTGCAGCCACGAATGCGGTAACGGCGTAGGCCAACGGCCAGATTGGATGCATTCCGCCCATATGGAGGGCGGCGTTGGCGATGCCTCCGAGGGTAAGCCACCAAAGTATAATAGCCAAGATTGTAAACCCGATAGGACGTTTCTCTTTCATCATTTCTTCTCAGTCGAACGCCCCGCCTCATGATTTTGAGCGGAGCGAAAATATCATGCAGGCGGTTGTTCGGTGCTCCTGTGTGATGCTTCGCTATGGAACCTTCGCAATGTGCGAAGTATTGCGTCATGGCTATCTCGTTCTACCGGGGAGTCGAGATTCGCATACAGAACAGTCATGCATCGAGAAGGCTCGTCATGGATGAAGCGCCACTCATCGAATCCTCCGGGTCCCGAGTAGGTGACATCACGACGGAGGACTAGTTCATGGTCCGTCTGCTCGTGAACATAGAAATTGGGAATCCTCTTCTTCAGGGCATCAAAGGCATCGGCGGTCGTCATTCCCAAAGGGGTGCTGTAGCTGAATATGTAGGCTGCTGTGTCGCTGTTGACCCAATGTCCAAGGAAATGGGTGTACCCTGGCAGAATGGCTTCATTCATGTTCCTTTGCCAGGCCGCCACTGTGCTATTCGATGGCTTGCTGCATGCGCAGACGAAACTCATCACCATGAGGGCGACAAGGTGGGACGTTCGCATCGTACATTTTCTCCTATGCACCGACTAAAGTATTAGACTGACAAAACTTCGCTAATACAGGTAATCCTCATTCGCCGGGGGCTGCGGCGGACAAGACGACGGATTCGGAAGGGCTTCGTTGTATCGAGCAGGAAAGAAACCGATTGATATGGCGAAGATTTAATAAGTTTCCTCCCTCCTTATAAAACCCGTAATTACCGACTAACTCGAAATAGACTACAGAAATCAGGGCAAAAAGCAAGCATGCGGAAGAGATATTCACCACCAAGACACTAAGTTCACCAAGGTAAGAAAGATTCTTTTTCTTAATTCTTACTTGGTGTCCTTCGTGGTTAAATCCTCTTCTCTTCCCATCCTGTTATCCTGTCAAAATATGCTTTGGCTAGTCTACGTCGCGCTGTGCGACGTACATGGTGTATTCGTGGTGCCGGTTACCTATTTGGTCGTGGGCCACGACCTCATGGACCTGTGAGAAGGTCGTCGCCAGTCGCGCGGCAAACCAGTCGTAGCGCTCAGGGGACCAGAACACTGCAACGCCGCCTGGACGCAGGGCGCTATGCGCTAATGCTAATCCGGTCTTGTCGTAGAGGCCGGCATTGCTTTCGCGTACGAGCCAGTCCGGACCGTTGTCCGTATCGAGCGCAACCAGGTCGAAGGCGCCCGGGCTATCACGCATCACATTGGCGACATCGTTGACAATGACACGGGCGCGTGAGGCGGCTTCGCCAGCGGCAAACCGTTCCGCGCGCTCTTCCCCATATTTGCGGAACCACTCGACGATCACTGGTTCATATTCGACTACGGTAACGCTTCCGACACGGCGTTCAGCGAGCGCCGCGTCGAGCGCGTACCCCAGTCCGAGGCCGCCGATGAGTACCTCGATGCCGGGCCGGGATGTGCCTCTATCCGCTGCACGAAGTGGGGCGATGTCTTTGAGGAAGGGTAGCCCTGCAGTGATTAGAGCCACACTCGATGCCGTATTCGCGCTCGAGATCAGGAAAGTGCCGCCAGCGATGACTTCCAGGTCCGCGCCGCTGCGGCGCAGGACAAGTTCCCCGCTGTCCCCGGCGGCACGCTCCAGGATCTCTGTACCATCGGACACCGGCCAGTCGCTTGCGACATTTGGCAGCTCATCGGGTCGCATGGGTCTCGTATTGTCCATGAATCCTCCAAAAGTATTAGGCTGACAAAGCTTCACTCGCCTTCGCCAAAATGCCCCGTGCCTTGGCACGTGGGATGAGCCGCCTTCGTCCGTTAGTTGACGGACTTCGGCGGGCCAAGATGGCGCGGCAAACACGGTATAGTATGGATGAAGACGGGTCAAGGCTTCCGCCTTCGCAAAGACGCTACGGCGGGACAAGACGGCGGAGTTCCGCTGATCCCGCTTTTGTTAGCGGGATGCCCCGCGGCTTGCCGCGGGGAGCTTCACTAGAAATCAGAAAAAAGCAAGCTAGAGAAAGAATTTTACCACAAAGTACGCAAAGGTCACTAAGGTTCCGCCAGAGGCGGATCCGCACAGGCGGAAAGAAAGATTCTCGCTTCTTAATTCTTACTTGGTGTCCTTCGGGCCCTTTAGGCCGGGAGGCTGGGTGGTTAAAATATTCTTTGGTTGTGACCCTCGTTGGCTGCGGCACTCAGTGCCGCACTACAGCAGACCGAAGAAAACAATCCTTTCAATATTCCCTGTCATTCTTTACCGGAATGCAGGATGACGATCGGCGGCCAAGTTTAGGATGTGATTGTTCATGGCCCCATAGGAAAGGCCTGCAGCCTTGGCGGAGTATGCCAGGCTGCAATCGATTCGTATATCCGGGTTCGGATTGATGTCGAGAACATGGAAAATGCCGTCCCTGAGTCTTAAGTCAATTCTTGCATAGTCACGACAGCCGAGCGCGCGATAGGTTCCTGTCGCAATTTTTATGAGGCTTTTCATCTCGGGATCGCTCAATGGCGCCGGAACAACTGTTTTGATCTTTTTGGCTGCTTTTGACCGGGTCGCGAACTTGGCGTGATATGTGAACAATCGTCTGCGAATGTTGCTGATGCCCAAGAAGACTTTTTCAACAGGGGGTAGTATCTCCAGCGTTTTATTTCCCCAGATGGATACGTGGAACTCCCGTCCGTCGATAAAGTCTTCAACGATGGCGGGCTGGTGATATTTTTCAGTAATGTAAGCTGTTCTTTCGTATAATTCGGTCGGATTGGTGACAACCGACTTGTATGAGATACCTATGCTGCAATGCTCAAATGCGGCCTTCACGATTGCTGGAAATGCATTCCATCCGTCCTTTTCGGCTGAATTAAACACCCGCCAGCGGGGAGACGGAATACCGTGCTGCCTCAGTATATGCCTGGTTTTGGGCTTGTCGGCGCTGAGGGCGAGCGTTTTTGAGGGAGAACCGGTGTAAATGAAATCCATTTGTTCTATGGTTTTCGCAACAAGATGTTCGCTGTGTGCAACGCCAGGTAAACTTTCGCACCAGTTGAACAGGACATATTCGGCGGGATTGAAACCGGAAAGAATTTTTGGCAGATCACGGGAGAATACCGGGAGAAGTTTTACGGAATGATCGAAACCTCTCAGGCAGTTTGCCAGTCTTGAGGCCTCTTTATGGCTTGCCTCACATTCTCTTGCCGGCCAGGCAGGATCTACATCGTATACAAGCAGAACGGGAATCGATCTGTAATTACGTTCTTTATGCATTCTTAGTGTGTTCTTTCGTGCCGAGTTTTTTAAAATTTAAACAATTTTTAAAATGAATGCAATTGTATATGACATAATGCTAGTTGTTTAATTTAAGGCGAAGCGTGTTTTACCACTAAGTGCACCCTTCTTCGCCAAGGCTACGCAGGGCAGGCAAAGGTCACTAAGGTTCCGCCAGCGGCGGATCCGCACAGGCGGAAAGAAAGATTCTCGCTTCTTAATTCTTACTTGGTGTCCTGCGTGGTTAAATCATCTTTCTTCTGTGTTCATCCAGCCTTCGCTCAGAAGCTACGGTGACAGGTCTGCGGTTACATTCTCTTTCCTCGTTTCATTTGAAACTGGAAAGGTAAATGGGTATAACGCCTGATGCTTATTGATTTTCATACGCATTTCTTTCCGGATTCGATTGCGAAGAAAAGCATGGAAGCCCTGTCCGTCAGGGCCGGAGGAGTAGGGTTCTCCGGCGATGGTACGTTGGCCGGGTTGCTCTCGTTCATGGAAAAGGACGGCGTCGATCTTTCAATAAACCTGCCGGTGGCGACACAGCCCGAACAGGTGGTCAGCATAAACCGGAAGATGGTTGAGCTTAATGCAAAATCCCAAAAAGTGATTTGCTTCGGGGCAATGCATCCGGATTTTGCCGGGTTTGAAGACGAAATCGCCCGCCTCGCACAAAACGGCATCAAGGGGATTAAGCTGCACCCCGAATACCAGGATTTCTTTCCACAGGACAAGCGGCTCTTTCCTTTGTATGAGGCATGTGCAAGGCACAATATAATGATAGTATTTCACGCAGGTGCTGACCTCGGTTACCCGGACATACATTGCACGCCGGAGCGTATACAGGATTTGCTCTCCATCCCGGGATTGACGCTTATCCTGGCGCATATGGGTAGCTACCAGCTGTGGGATGACGTTGAAAAACACCTTGTCGGAAAGAACTGTTATTTCGATCTTGCCTACTGTGCCACGATGGATAACTGGCAACTGCGTCGCATGATTCTGAATCACGGGTCTGATAAGATTCTTTTTGCCAGCGATTTTCCATGGGAACGCGCGGGTAATATCAAAAAGAAAATAGATTCTCTTGGATTGGATAAAGCCGATCTGGAGAAAATCCATTACGGAAATGCAAAGCGACTACTGCAGTTTCCATAACTGTAGTGCGTCACAGTGTGACGCAGTTATTTGCAGAAAACCATGAAAGGTAATAATTCAGACAGAATTTGTCGGCCACCCAGGTTGGCGAGAATATTTGCTGAATCACCGGTTTACTTTGTCACTTTTTGTACGCACAATCGACAGGCGTTATTGGCGAATGAAGGTGTACATAATATTTTCCAGGCAGGATCATTTCAAGCGGTTCGGAATAATGCAGCCGTTGGATGTTATGTTATTATGCCAGACCACATACATATTTTCATAAGAATTGGCAGGGGAGGCAAACTCAGTGTTACGGTAAAGTTTTTACGTGAAGGGATTACGAAGTATTTAAGGCGCAATAATCCCGATTTGCGTGTCTGGCAACCCGGTTTTTTTGACCATGTTTTGCGTTCCGGTGAGTCGTATGCCGAGAAGTGGGAATATGTGAGATATAATCCTGTACGGGCAGGGTTGGTTAAGAAACCGGAAGAATGGTTGTTTCAGGGAGAAATCGAAACGATAGTATGGTGATGTTTTCGGCAGATTGCCGCACATTGTGCGGCACTACATAAAAGGCAAGGTTGGCATGATGTGGCCTGTAGTGCATCACAGCGTGATGCAGATATTACCGCACACAGTGCGGTGCTAAAGAAGAGATAAGGCCCGCAGGTGAAGCCTGTAGTGCGTCACAGTGTGATGCAGTTGTTAGCGCAGACAGTGTTTCACTACAGTTATGAAATAACCGAACTAAACAAAGCAGGAGTACTGAAAATGAATTCAAGATTATTCGGTCTGTTAGCATCATTCATATTCTTTATATCCGGTTGTATTCTGGCGGCGCCTGCAGAACAGCAGCCGGCTGTTGTGCAATTACCTTTTGACGGCAACCTTCTTGATTGCTCCGGGCATGGGAACGACGCGAACGCTCAATCTCCCTTGTTCGTTCCCGGTCACAAAGGGCAGGGCCTGAAAACCGCAAAATATTCAATTCTCATTCCAGACTGCACAGACCTGCGGTTGGCGCCTGGACTGCGCATCGACTTCTGGATGAAATTCGAAGTGCCGGATCTTGACGGTGTACAGGTTCTGGCCAAGGAAAGCGAATACATGCTTCGTGTAGATCCGTCCAGCGAAGGTGGATGCTTTGCGTTCTTTGTGTATCTGGATAACTGGGAGCCCCGTGCCCGGTCGAAAATAGTGCCGAAACCTGGTGTATGGTATCACATTATAATGGGATGGGATGGTCGGGAACTTTTCCTTGAAGTCAATGATGACAAAGTCAGAGTGCCGCGAACAGGAACGCCTATTCTGAAAGACGAACCGTTGCGCATTGGTCCTGTCGATGGAGTAATTGACGAATTGCGGCTTGAGAACCCCGGAACCAGGCAGTCCGGAGTAGCGCACTGGTCGTTTGACGGAAATCTCGGCGACGATTCTGGTAAAGGACATGACATTATCGCCAAAGGTGTGAATTTTGTACCGGGGCGGTGTGGACAAGCGCTTCAGTCCAGTGCAAAACTCCAGGTTCCAAGCAGCCAGGATCTGCAACTGGCGCCCGGTTTCCGGATTGATTGCTCGGTCTACTTTGAACAGCTGCCGACCGATGGCCGGCACATTGTTATCAAGGATGGTGAGTACCAGCTCAGGCTTGACTCCCAGAAGGATGGCGGCCGCTTCGCGTTCTTTGTGAATCTGAGCGGATGGGAACCGCGTGCCTCTTCAGACGAACGGGTGAAGGCGGGAACCTGGTATCGCCTGATTGCAAAATGGGATGGGTTTACTGTCAGCCTCGATGTCAACGGGGAAAAGACACAAGTCAGCCGTTCGGGGTTAATACAGCCTGCCGGCAAACCTCTTTGTATCGGGGCCACTGGAGGCTTGATTGATGACCTGCGGATTGAGAATCCACGGTTGCCGGTCTTTCGTGTCCGTGGGCTGACGCAGGAGCATACCCTTTTGCGCGCCGGACGCCCCGAAAAACTTACGGCGCTCATACAGAACATCGGCCAGGCGGTGGAGAATGCCATTGTAAAAATCGAGTTACAAAAAGGCGTTACCTGCCTGGGAAAGAATATTTACGAATTGGGAACACTGCCACCTGCCTCGAAAACAAATGTTGAATGGACGGTACAGGCCGACAAAGAAGTGTGTGTTTGGGCCGGAGTTCAGCTGACAGCGGGAAAATACAAACCGCAAATACTCCGCTGTCCCCTGGCATTTTTTTCTGAAAATGAACAATCTATATTGCCC
>Ga0156394_1056_pt2 | contig 14483 bp, 9 predicted proteins | sample RifOxyA3_FD_108038 | JGI IMG/M metagenome (GOLD analysis project Ga0156394, IMG submission 108038) | Lentisphaerae bacterium RIFOXYA12_FULL_48_11 | reverse complement strand
AAATATGAAGACAGAAGCAACGGCATCCGATTTCTTCCGGTTCAAAATACAGTTCTGGGGATTGATCACGGCAACTGGTGTAATCGCAGCCGTGGCAAGTGCATTCGGATTCCTTGGTAGATTCAACTGGTTCCTGGATCTATTCTCGCATTTCAGAGTTCAGTATTTTCTCGGACTTACGATCATATCGCTGTTATTTCTTACCATGAAGAAAGTCAAATCAGTTCTCTTCTTCGGCATATTAGCAGCAATCAACCTGGGCGTGATACTCCCACAGTATTTCGGGAAACCATCATTGCATCCATCAGTCGGGCAGCAAATCCGGATAATGCTCGCCAATGTTAATACCAGGAACGGACAACCCCAGCTTGTCGTCGGAGCCATCAGGCGTTTCAATCCCGACATACTGGTGCTAGAGGAGGTCAGTACCAGGTGGTTGTCGAATCTGAAACCAGCGTTGGCCGGATACCAGTACACTGTACAGGAACCCCGTGAAGACAATTTCGGAATCGCGCTCTGGAGCAGGTTTCCATTAACCAGTTCCCGTATCGTTGAGATTGGCAACGCCGAAGTCCCCTCGATAGTAGCTGAAATCGATACGGCACATGGCAAATGCACAGTCCTGGCAACACATCCGCTGCCTCCGGCCGGGAGCGATTACTCCAACTGGCGGAACAGCCAACTTGCAGAATTGCCAAAGTGGGTAAAACAGGCGTCATCACCGGCAATTCTGATTGGCGATCTCAACACAACCCCATGGAACTACTACTTCAAACGTCTTCTGCGTGAATCAGGCTTGAAGAACAGCACCCAGGGACGCGGCGTGTGTCCAACCTGGCCTGCTTTCAATCCGCTAATGCTGATACCGCTCGACCACTGCCTGTACTCGGACGGCATCAGGATTCTAAACAGGCAGACCGGACCCTATGTTGGATCGGATCATTTTCCAGTGATTATTGATTTTACAGCCTGCAATCCCTCGGACTCCAGTCCTTAGTCTCTTGTCTATAGACTGTGGTCGCCCCCAGCCATCTCTCTTTTCTCTCGCCTTACCATCATTCCTTTTATAGTATAAAGAAGACTTCGGCGCGAATTGCTTTCTCAGGGGAGGGGCGAGTTATGTTCACAAATTATACCCTACCCTTATTATTGTTATGCGCCATTAGATTATTGAAAGGAGCTGGTATGAATCGAAAACTCGAATTAACGGATGCGGAACTGCAGGAACTGGACTTTCTGGTCAAGAAGGAATGGCGGAGCAGCGAAATAGAGCTGAACCATACACGAGCTTTCGCATACAAGGATGTGCTTAAAGAACGTATACAACTGCTTGAACAGCTTTCCCCGAAGCTTACTTGTTTCAAGCCGGTTGCAACAAAGATAATGCCTGGGACAAGTTCATGCTCATCGCCGGATGGGGTTCGGCATCATTAGATTCCTTTATTGTCCGATAAGTCCAGGCAATCATCTGGCAGACTGATATGTTTCAGAAAATAGCCCCCAAATTGTTTACTTACGCGATTCTCTATCCGTCGCCTCCAATGCAGGAGAAGCAACATACACTTGTCCTTCCGGCATGATTCAGAGATGACAGAACTGTCCGGAAATGCTTTTATATTTCCTGATGAAGTCTGAACCTTATAAAAAAAATATTGCAGTTATGATACACTTGTTCAGCACTTGTCTTCTCCTGTGTTTCATCTTCCTTTCCAGCGGCGTTACCGCCGAACCGGACTCGGGCCGAGTCCTTTACGTCAACAACATCACGGGTAATGACATCTTCGACGGATTGAAACCCGCACCGGCCAACGACGGCAAGACCGGACCGTTTGCAACTATCGGCAAAGCGTTTGCTTCTGTTTGTACTTCAGACAGGATAGAGATTTCAAATACCGGCAAACCGTATAAAGGCGGCAACACCCTCGTCGCCGCCGGCGGTACCGCGGAAAAGCCCCTCGTCATCAACGGTAACGGCGCCCTGATTTCCGGCCTAGACCTGATTCCCAGGGAAAAATGGGCCACGGCAAGAAATGGAATCGTGGCTACTGATTTCTGGCCTATGTCGAACATGCTGAAATCCTATGAGCCGATTCAACACTGGATCGGTTCACCCCAGATCTGGTGGCTCGATGGCAAACCTGCCCCGAACTGCACAAGCGAGGAACAGCTGAACAGCACCAGCGGCGGATTCTACTGGAACAAACCCGTAAGGCAGTTGTGGGTTCACCTTCCAGAAGGAAAGACACTGGATGACGTGGTCATCCAGGTTCCCGTCCACAGTACGGCCATCTGTATCAATACTGACTTTGTTACCGTAAAGAGCCTGCGTTCCATGTTTTCCTGGAATGATGGCTTTGACACGCATGGCCGGGGCAAGAACATCGTTTTCCAGCACTGCATCGCAACCGATAACTGCGGGCAGGGTTTTTCAGTACATGATACCAACATTGCCCTTTACGAGGACTGCCTGGCCGAGCGGAATGCGAGTTCGGGTTCATGCGACGTTAATGAATGCCACTCGGTGTACCGTCGCTGTGTTTTTGTGAACAACACTTTCGAGGCCGGCGTGTATGCAAACGAGAATTCACAACACACATTTGAAAACTGCCTGATCACGGGAAACCAGCCTTTCGAACAGGTCTGGCAGAGACATTCGTCCAGGATGAATTTCATCAACTGTATAATTGCCGGTAATCCGAGAAATCCGAAGGGCCTGGTGTCGCTGGAACACGGAACACTTTACTTTCGCGAATGTACATTCGCCGATGCCGCGTTCGTGTGCCAGCTTTCCGGCATGGAACTTGGATCTCTCTCCATTGTACGCAGTATCATGACCCGGTGCACTGAACCATTCCTGGCCATTCCGGTCGCCATGACAAACCGAGTCAAACTTGTGAATAATGTCTATTTCGCAGGAGCAGGGGTAAAATTCGGAGACCGGATATTCGGCAAGCCTGACTGGGCTGAGTACCAGAAGCTGTCCGGCCTGGACCTGGACTCGAGATGGGAAGATCCTCAACTCGGCGGTGAGCTTAACATCAACATGCAGAGTGACTCATCTGTGCTTGCACAACACCGTAAGAACTCACGCATGAGCATAGGGGCTGTACTGCCTGATTCCGTGTGGGAGCTGTACAGAAAAACACGCGGCGACGTTGCCACCCCGGGCGGCATAATCAAGGCTCGTTGATCTGCTTTACGCCTTCCATCACAACTGCCTCGCGACCGCTGTTACTCTCGTCCTTAAACGACATTTTGCCTCGTAACACAAGCCCGTCAACATCACGCGCAAACAGACCATAGGCAGGCATCACGCCATTGTATTTTGCATCGGGATATTTGCCCGTCGGACGCTTCGGAGACCCGGGCTTTTTCTCGACCGATTCCATGTTGTGCACGTCAAAATCGACCAGCGTAACCTTGCCGATGCGGCCGCCTGCGCTGACATTGATCTGTGATGCCGCAATTGAACGTTTACACGTCAGCCGCTCAATCACGATGTCACCAAGGCTGCCAATATCGGTTTCCCTGTGCGAGTCGCGGTCCTGCAGCTGGATGAACACCGGCGCGTAGCAATCCTCAATAGTATAATCACGACATGTGATGTTCCGCACCTTCGCACCGTCATTGGATTGCAGACTGATCGCCGCAATACAGGAACCGGACGGTATCGGGTTCTTGCCGGCAACATCACTGTGCTTCTTTACCGTGATGCGTTCAAATAATACATTCTCGATATCACCAACCGTCTCTGTTCCGATCTTTGTGGCATTACAGGTGGTGGCTATCACGCAATCGCGAACAACAATATCAGTCATGACAGGATGCTTATCTACAGGGATACTCTTATCCAGTTCACTCTTGAGGACAATACCGTCATCGCCCGTCTCGATATCACATTTCTCAATAAGGGCATGTTTACAGCAAACCAGGTCAATTCCGTCTGTACAGTGCTGCGCAGCATAGGAACGGTTCCGTATAGTCACACCGTTTATAACAATATTCTCACAGCACTCTAGCCGGCAGGTCCAGTGCATGCTGTAACGAAGAGTAACGCCCTCAATTTTGACTCCTTTGCAATGCTTGAAGTGAATCACGTAATGGGGTCGAGGAACATCAAGCGCCTTTCCAGACTCGTCGTAGAAACAATCACCTCCGCCCTCGATCACGCCCTTGCCGACAACAGCGATATTGGTCGCGCCATCCGCACCGACCGTCGGAAGCCGTTTCTCCCCGTAATCTGCAGAATCGCGGCTCGGCCACAACAGCGCACCCTCGTCGAGTTGAAGAGTCACGCCATTTTTGAGATTCAGCGCGGTAACGCGATATTTGCCTTTGGGCACCACAACTTCCCCGCCGCCGGCAGCGGACACTTCATCTATAACCTTCTGTATGGCCGCTGTACACAGCTCCTTGCCCGACGGGTCGGCGCCAACCGTAAGTACGCTGACCGGTGCGGCATTCACAACTCCAATAATAAGCAGGTATACCGAGATTATTTCTAAGAAGCGTTTCATCATTAATTCCTTCAATAAGAAAACTCTGCGTTATGAGTGGACATGGCCTTCCAAATTCAATACGTTTTGTCATGTAATTTGTCTGTGCAGGGTCTTGTATCAGAAACACGGCTGATGTCAAAGGCGAAGGCAGTTTCCAATACATCAGTCTTCAATTAACAGTCTTTCGTTTACACGCAATTCCAACAGGAACAACCGGAGGCACACAAATGAGACTAACAGTCTTGATTCTTGCAGGTTTAATAGCCAGTTCATCATCCTCAGAAGCCGGCATCGTAAAGAAATTCCACGTATCGCCTTCCGGCAGTGACGCCGCGGCCGGCTCGTGGTGGCATCCTTTCGCCACTTTCGAACGCGCACAGGAAGCGGTAAAACAATTCAAGGAAACAATACCCGCCGCCGATATTGAACGCATAGAAGTGCTCTTCCATGGCGGTACTTACGAGCTTAAACAGCCCATAGTGATTCTCCCTGCCCACGGCGGAACTGCTTCTTATCCTGTAATATACCGTGCACGTTCCGGGAAGGCACCCGTATTCACCGGCGGGCACCGCATTACAGGCTGGACCGTCAACAAGGACGGTTCCTGGAGTGTTAACCTCCCCGAAGTAAAAGATGGAAAATGGGATTTCGCCCAGCTTTTTGTCAATGACAGCCGGAGGTTCCGCCCACGCCTCCCGAAACAGGGTTATTTCATGACTACCAACGATTTTGAGAACACTGCCGCCGGGATCAATGGCTTCATGTTCAAGGACAATGATCTGAACCCGTCCTGGGCCAACCTTCCCGACATCGAATTTCACGTCCTGCATGTCTGGTCCGCTTCACGCATGCGAGCAGCTTCAATTGATGCCGACAAGAATATCGTGAAGTTTCCGAAAACCCGTGCTTTTAATGCCTCTTGGGCCAATTTCAAAAATCGCCGCTACTGGGCAGAGAATGTGAAGGAAGCATTCGGCACACCCGGAGAATGGTACCTCGACAAACCGACTGGAACCCTCTCCTACATTCCCCTGCCAGGCGAAACCCCTGACAAAACCCGCGTTGAAGCACCGCGGCTCACGTATCTTCTCATCTTCCAGGGCTTCGAGAACCAGCCTCTCGTCAATACTTCGATTGAAGGACTCGTCTTCAAGCAGTCACAGTGGGTCACACCGCCAGACGGCAACTTCACTCCGCAGGGCGAAATGAATATTCCCGCGGCCGTGGAATTCGTCTGCACACGCGACGTCACGATCCGGCGCTGTGCATTTACACAACTCGGCGGCTACACTATGGCCTTCGGGCCGGGTGCGCATTCCAATACTGTGGATCACTGCCTGATGACCGATCTCGGCGCGGGTGGCATCAAGATTGGGCCGCCCTACGTCGGTTACCGCAAGACAGAAGCGCCCAGGGACGTACTCACTTCAAAGGCGCCGGATGGTTTGGGAAAAACCACTTCTGCAATTACGATCAGTAACTGCCGAATCACCGGCGGCGGACGAATCCACCCCGCCGCACATGGCGTCTGGATCGGCCACTCCTCTTATAATAAAATCCTTAACAACGAGATCAGCGATCTCTATTACACCGCCGTATCCATCGGCTGGGTATGGGGCTATGCTGAACCTTCGCGTACGCACCACAACGAGGTGGCATTCAATCATATGCACCACATCGGGCAGGGCGTACTCTCGGATATGGGCGGAGTTTATACACTCGGACTCTCTCCCGGGACAACCGTGCACGACAACCTCATTCATGACGTACACGCCCACGACTACGGTGGCTGGGGTCTGTATACCGATGAAGGTTCGTCATATATCCGTATGGCCAATAACCTGGTCTACCGTGTCAAGACCGGCGGGTTCCACCAGCACTACGGGCGCGAAAATATCATAGAGAACAATATCTTCGTTAACTCGCGCAAGGACCAGCTCCAGCGTACACGCGATGAAGACCATATTTCATTCTTCTTCCGGCACAACGTTATCTACTGGGATAATGACGGAACCCTGTTCGGCAGCAACTGGAAGAGCGGTGTACGCGGCATGAAAGACGGGAAACCAACCCAGCACTACGAGCTGTCATCTAACATCTACTGGCATGTTTCAGGAAAGCAGGACATCTTCCCCGGCAAAAAGACGCTGGCACAGTGGCAATCTGAAACCGGCCAGGATCCGGCTTCGCTTGTGATGGATCCCCTCTTCGAAAATCCGTCCGCAGATAATTTCCGGTTTAAGTCCAGTTCACCGGTAACGAAGATCGGGCTCAAACCATTCGATGTATACAGCGCCGGACCGAAAGATCCGAAACAACTGCCAGAATTTAAAGCCAGTCCAGTACCCACAATGTACGAAATTAAGGTTCCGTAAAGACGCATCGTGTGCCCTGAAGTATAAGAAGTACGAGACGTACTATTTTATCCCCAGTTTTTTCATGCGATTGAGAAGTCCGACAAAAGTAGACAGATGTTTCTGTTCCTGGTGGAGAATGTTCCGCACCTTCTTTTTGTCAACCGGTTTTGCCAGTGCGGAAGAAAGTCCTATGTAGAGCAGGATTGAATCTTTTTCCTTGGTAATTGCCGTTTGAATGATGGACTGAAGGGACTTCCGGGATTTAAAGAAGGCGGCTGAATCGTCAGCCCTGCGGAAAAGACACTCGCCAGCCAAAGCGATAAGATATTCCCCTTCAACGCCATCAGGAACTGCTCTGTTCCTTCGTGTTAACGCCAGATCCACCCGCATTATCGAAAACACTTTCTGATGCTTGATTTCCTCAGTTGCCAGCCCGAGGAGAATATTCCTGGCCCAGCCAAAAGGCACGAGACAGGCAGCTTTGGAATAAAAAGCCGCTCCGTTCTTCTCAATCTGTTCCGCGATTTCGAGTATATCATCGATGGTAAAGGACATTTATTACACCACCTTTCATATCTTTAAATGTTGAATAACGACCAAGATATTAACTGATATCAAGGATGGACTCAATGCCGTTCGTAATGCAGATATATTTCGATCTTCTCTATTTGAACCGACGGGCCGGCACTGGTCTGCGAACGGCATGACAGCCGGACATCCAGATCATTCACGCCATGCCTCCATGTATCTGCTGGAATGTCTGCCTCAAGCCGGCAGAGTCGCTGTTTGGGATTCACCTTGTAATCACCCTTTCCGCCCGAAGCCGGTTGCGGTTTGGGCGAGAAAATCTGCGGATCCTTCCATTCCGGATCACGTGTAACTGGGCCCAATTTCCTGCCGCCAAATCGCATTTCTACCAGATCACCGTCTTCCAATCCGAAAAAGATGACCCTCAGCTTCAGGGTTGTCTTTCCATCTTTTGGCGAGTCGCTGATATGAATGACAAACTTTGAAGGAGCATCACCGACGCCAAGCGGTGCCGGCAATGGCGCCGTGTCATTGCGATTAAAGAATCCATCTGCCCATGGATAGCCGCCACGTCGTTCCACCGCAAATATTTTATCCTTTCCAGCCATTGTTTCAGGGCTTCCAATCTCCCTGAATGCGACCTGGTGCGTGAGCGGCGCTATCTCCCCTCCAACCTGCTCTGCAATTTCCGGCGGCCCCATGGCCCAGTTGAAAGTCACCACGCTGTCCGCTCCACGAGCAAGGTGATTGGCAAACACCCCCCGCAGGAATTCTATTGGCGCATAGCGATAACCATCGGTGGCATGATGATCATCGAAACACGGCTGGAGCTGGATGTCCTTACCCACCGCTGCCCGGACACCTTCAACATCCACATCCATCGAGCGTGTACCCAGAGTAAGGATATCCACCAGTCGCTGTTCCGCCCAGGTCTTTAAATCTATCCCATCAGCCCGGCATCCTTCCACAGTCTGCGGTATTCGCGCGGCAAGCAGATAAGGCCGTCCCCTCTTTCGCGCCAAATCAAGCAGCATTATCCTGACCATCCTCATGAATTCAGTCGCATGTTTCCTTTGTTCCCACTGTTGTCCCGGAGGAAGAAACGGAACATGACGCGCAAGATCAATCTGGATACCGTCTAAATCGTAACGCGTCGCGATTTCTTTCAGTACCTCTACCTTGTGTTCGCGCAGGCCGACACTTGCCAGGTTCCACAGGCCCTGTTTCCAGAATGACGACGGCAACACCCAGTCCGGATGGGCCGCCTTGAGCGGATGTCTGCCCTCCCTGTCCTGACCTCCATTCGGTATCGTATCCACTTCACTGATCCGGTGATTCCAGAATACTTCCAGCTTGCGACGGCGAGTCTCCTTTACTACCTCACCCACCCAGTCCACTCCCTCTTTGAACCACTGCTTTACCAGCCAATGTTCCGGCGGCGGAAATACATTGCTCGGATAAACGCTCCCGACCGAATTGCCTCCGATGTCCCACCATATAGAATTAATCTGCGTACCAGATTCATCGGCATATGAAAACACAGCATCCCTGAACCGGTTAAACGGGGCATTGCCGTCCGGATGCATCTTGGCGTAGTTCCACATGACCCAGCAGACATCATGCTGCATGACAATACGCCGTTTTCTCCGGCGCATGAATTCACGATGATCATCAGGCAGGACCACCGCACCTGCTGTTCCAGCCGCCTTTCCGGTCAATGTTGACGCAAGCGCAGCACAGGCAGTGCCGGCAATAAAATTTCTGCGACTCACTATTTTATTATTCATCATGGTTATCAGGATACAAACCCGAATTCAGTTTGATGTCAAGGCAGCGGATTCCTTATTTCCGGATAATACCCGCCATGCTCCCGGCACCTTTTCTGGTATATATTGCATCTGCCGCACACAGTGCGGCACTACAGAAGAGATAATGTAATGCTGTAGCGCGTCACAGTGTGACGCAGTTGATGCCGCACACAGTGCTGTGCTACAACAATTAACAGCGAGGATGACTCTAATTACCGTCTCGGAATCACAGGAAGCACTATGTGTGACGAATGATCCTGATCGTGGTAGATTGTATTCACTGCTGTAATAACCCGGCGATGATTATTGAGAGGTTCACCTGTATTCGGATTTACGTCAAAACGCGGGAAGTTGCTGCTCGAGACATCCACGCGTATGCGATGACCTTTCTTGAAGACATTGGACGTTGGATACAGCTTGATGGTGAACGGATATATTCTGCCAGGCTTCATCAGCTTCTCTTCCCTGTCCGAATCACGGAAACGTGCCCGGACAATTCCGTCGCCAATGTTGAGGTCAAAGCCACCAGGCCAGTCCGTGCTTGACGGGTAAATATCAAGCAGCTTCGCGGTAAAGTCCGTGTCCACGGCGGACGATGAAGCCCAGAGCCTCACCTCGACCTCACCAGTTACTTCCACGTCTTCCGCCAGCGGTTCGCTTTGAAAGACAACGATATCGTTACGCGCCGAAAGCGGGATCGGTAGGGTCCAATTCCAGATGTGCGAACCGCCCCGCTGATCCCAGGCACCCTGGAGCATGATACCGTCACCGCTAGAAATATTTCCGCCGATGGTGGGAACAGGCTGGCGGGGATCAAAAGTAAAGCTCGTGTTACTTTCTTCAATGTTGGGCTTGTCCACGCACAATGATCCGCCACGACCGAAATAATATTTTGTATTACGTGTACGCGCGAGCGGCCATTCGTGTTCATCGCGCCAGTAACCGCCATGACTAAGCAGACCTTTCTCCGTTTTCTTGCCATCGCCGGCGCCCATTATGAAAAGACGCACCTTCGTTGCAAACGGAGCGGCCTTGCCCACGCTGTTTTCCACGCCCTTGAGCCAGTGATCATACCATTCCCGCCGCCAGGCCAGCTCATCCCCAATCGCCGCATTTTTTCCGAAATCAACCTGGCCGTGTGAATGCGCAGCCTGCATCCCGTGTATCCACGGCCCCATGATGAGATATACAGGGCTCTTCAACGCTCTGGTGAGTGTAACAAAGTTGGTTGTCGTATTGCCGCCCCAGGAGTCATACCAGCCACAGACAAGATAAACCGGAATATCCTTGTAGCGGTCGGCATGCTCTATGATGTTATTCTGTGCCCAGAAGGAATCATTAACGCCATGTTCCATCGCACTGACCAGCCAGTCCTCGTACTCCGGCGCATATTTCAGAGGCGTAGTACCGCGCCGCAGAGGAAGATTCGCAAGGTAGTGGAAACGGTTTGTGCCCATATCCTTCAGCATGGCCGCAAGAGCGGGGTCGCGTGAGGCACAACTGCCCCGCCCCGCATTCAGCATGATCCAGTTCCAAAAACGCAGTTCGTATGCACCGGCATTACGCAGGGATTGGTGACCTGTATTCGACATGGCATCCACGGGAATAACAGTAACCAGTTCTGGGGCGCGTTCCATTGCCATCGCATGCTGAGTCCCGCCGACATACGATGTACCCATCATGCCGATCTTGCCGTTCGACCATGGCTGTCTCCCAATCCACGCAGCACAGTCGAATCCATCACGGCCGTCATCAACCAGCATATGCCATGTACCCTCGCTGGCATAGCGTCCGCGCGTATCCTGCGCAATAAAAACATACCCATTCGCCGCAAAATATTCGCCATGCTTTTTTGAACCGTTCTTGTTGTAGGGCATTCGCGTAAGGATGACCGGATATTTACCATCAACCGCCATACCATTCTTCGCAGGAAGGTAGATGTCTGTAGCCAGGCCGACACCATCGCGCATCTGCACCATTACATTGGTCTGGAGAATTACATTATCAGCAGCCAAACATGCCAACCCTGACAACAGGATAGCACAGACGGCGAGAATCAGCGGCAAGCTGGAAGGTTTGAATCGAACATTCATTATTTATTCCCCTCTTCAGGATTATCTAATATTTTATCGCTCTGAATTTACAGAGTAGCGCAAGTCGTCAAGTTTATCTCCGTTATTGCCTGAGAAGGAACATGAGAACTGCCACTGCCATGACATGTGATCGCACTTGACCAGGAGCCTGTTCCAGCCTTTGTGCAATGACGTTGTGAAAGTCGCGGTTTTCTTTGGTTCGGCTGTAAGGGTCCTGGCATAGAGCTGTTCGCCGTTCAGCCAGACAGTCATGCCGAGCGTACCCGCAAAAATCCTGCTGCTCAAAGTAATGTCGACTTGGCGCTCTTTTTCGCTGAAGATCCAGCGCACCGCATAGAGCGCATCAAACGGTTGTCCGAAGATAATGCCATACGGATCGATGGAAGCAGGGTCAGCCCCGCCGGTATAGTCAACTCCGGCTGAATGTGACACCCATGGAATTGTCTTTCCTTTATATATAATCGGCCGGTCAAAGCCTTTGCCATTCAGGAGGTCAGTCTCAAAAGGGAGGATACTGTTTGTCGGACTGAAAACGTTACCCGGCCATGCTGCCTGGTTGGGAATACCGGCTGCGACAAGCCAGGGAGCTGGAATGGAAATTTCACAGGTGCGTTCAACATTCCCTGCCTTTGCAACAATTGACAAGGTTGTAATTAGCTTCTCGGCATGACCGTTAACAGTAAACACACCCGTTGTTGCAGAAATACTTGAAGGCTTAACCTGCCAGTTCTCCGGAACAACCAGCCGGATGTCGGGCTTTGCATCGGATGATCCCGGGGCTGAAGTCAACCAATAGGTAATACGATATGCTTGCGCGGCCGGATCCGCCGAAACGGAATATGACAGTAATGGAAGCTTATCAGCCTTAGGTGTAAGTGATTCAAGGTAATGATCTGCCAGTTTTTGCGTAACTTCAGTTTCGCCCAGCCCCTTCATCATGGCCATTGCAACCGCAGTGTGACCAAGTGCATTTGGATGGCAGAAATCGTGTGTTACATGGAAGTCCGGGAAAAGAACACGGCCACGCTGAAGCAGGCGGAGCATCTCATCACCAGTGTTTATTAAGATACAGCCTTCTGACGCGGCAAGTGCAGCCACCCGCCGGTTTAATTCGTTCCGTACACGGTTCTTGGGTGAAACAGGATCGTCTGTAAGCAGGGTTATTGTTGCAAGTGCACTTACGCGAGGCTTGGCTCGAGCACGAATAGAGTTGAGAAGCTGCCTGTATCGTTCAGCCCATGCGTCTAGATCTTCCGTACTTTCACTTATATACGGAGAGAGCAGGTCGTTCATACCCAGCATGATGATGAGAACATCAGCACCGGTATCAAGCGTGGTCTTGACATCCACACCCCGTATGTCGAGGAATGTCTCTGCTTCGCGGCTCTTCTTCTCGACATTCTGCCAGCTGCCGACACTCTGCCCGCTGCCACCCAACGCAATGAGGGTGGGTGCCGTATTTGACTTTACCTCGTTCAACGCCCACTTGAGCTGGTGAAGATAACCCTGCGGGTGGTTAATACTCTGGCCGGTAATGCTGTCACCAACAAACACGACACGATCACCTGGTTTCAACAGGGAATCTGCCAGTACTGAGCAGCCAAACGAAGAGAATGCCAGGAAGACGGCAAGACTGTTTACAAGAAATGTTTTTCTCAGGAAGTCCATGAATTAACATTCTCCTTCTGTTACTTCCCCTGCCCCTTTGCAATGAGACTGTCGAAAAGCTCGCGCTGTTTTGTCAGCGCTGCAACCGGGTCAGTTATGGCATTACTGCACTCAAGAAGCAGCCAGCCTTTATAGTCGGCTTTTACCAGCAACTCAACAAGCCTGTCCCACGGATAACCGGGAGTGTCCAGCGGCCTGATATGCGCAATGGAACTCAGTCGCGTTTTGATCATGTTGAAATTGGCATCAAGACCGTCACCGGCAAGGTCATTCTTGTTCGAGTTCCAGCAGGCGCCAACATTTGGATCGGTGGCAATATCCAGTATCTTCTTTATAACCGGCAGTTCCGAACACTGGCCGTGAACTTCCAGTCGCACCTGCTGGCCCAACTCACCGGCAAATTTCCCCACAACATTCAGGCTCCGTCCGATCTGTTCTATTGTTTTCTCACGTTCGACTTCCTTGTGAAAATCATTGGGACGAACCTTCACCCCGCTTGCCCCCAGGTCGGCGCTCAACCGAAGAAATGCTTTTGTATCTTCTATGGCCTTGGCAAGCCGGGCAGGATCAACGTGGTCAAAGCACTCCGCGCTGCCCAGTCCAACCAGTTTCACAGGACTGTCGGCAAAACGCTTCTTAACTTCCGCGCGTTTATCGGCAGAAATACCCGGCTCGACTCCATGCTTATGTCCGGCGCGCAATTCCACACCATTTACCCTGGCTGCCTGTAAATTCTTTATAATGGCATCAATATCCCAGTCTTTACCCCACTGGTAAGTAACCAGGCCAAGCTGAATTTTTGATCCAGCCGAATCCGCGGCAAATATCAGGCCAGGCTTGCTAATTACACCTGAGGCCAGAAGTGTACCAGCGGCAAAAGATCCCTTCATGAAACTTCGGCGATTAATCATGACTGACTTACCTCCCTTTATTTCGACTATTTATCCGTTTATAATTTAATTCACAAAATCAGATCAACGGCTTTCCCATACCGCACGTGCCACACGAAGAATGTTTCCGCCTATGATCTTCCTGATATCATCATCGGAATATCCGCGCTGGACCAGGCCGACGGTAAAGAGCGGCCAGTTCACCCAAGCCAGGCTGGGATCACTGCGTGATGACAGCGAACCCTTGGGCCAGAGATGCTCCCATCCGGCTGGTTTTTTCCTTGAATCGGTGCTTTTTGGAATCTTTTTGCGTTCCTCGGCGGCAAAACGCGATTCATATGCAATATCAGTCCCTATGGCAACGTGGTCAGCACCGAATTTCTTGGCCACATGGTCAACGTGACAAAGGAAAGTGTTGATGTTGCCATCGCCCCCGAGAAAATCCGGAATACAGCAGATACCAACAAGCCCGTCAGTATCACAGATCGCCTTGATCACTTCGTCCGGCTTTGCACGTATATGTTTATTGAGAGCCGCTGCCGTCGTATGGCTGGCAACCATAGGCCGTTTTGAAGCCTTTGCCGCTTCAAGACTCGTGCGCCAGCCGGTATGCGCCACATCAACGATAATCCCGATCTTG
>Ga0156394_1024_pt2 | contig 14519 bp, 7 predicted proteins | sample RifOxyA3_FD_108038 | JGI IMG/M metagenome (GOLD analysis project Ga0156394, IMG submission 108038) | Lentisphaerae bacterium RIFOXYA12_FULL_48_11 | reverse complement strand
ATCTATTCCGCCCCTGAAATGAAAGAGATGTTTGTGCGCCGCATGAAAACGCTGATGGACACACTCTTGCAGCCTCCGGGTACTACCAATGGAATTTTTGAAACGCGAATGAGGGAAATCGCGGTCGCCATCGATCCAGATCCGGCAGACCCATCGCCGTGGACGGACGGTGATCTCGATGCGGCCAGGTGGGGCATCGACGCCCGGTTTAGCCAGAACCGCCCGCGGGAGGAGATCGAGCGCCTGAGCACCAATTACTTTGCGCCGCGCCGCACCTTTCTTTTCAACACTGGTGCAGGCCGGCCCACCTACAATGGTCTTAATATTCCGGATGTGTCGCAGACCAACGTGGTTGGTATGGTGGTTATCGACTCGATCGATTTCCGTCCGTCCAGCGGAACACAGGGGCACGAGTATGTTATCCTGCGCAATACGACTTCCCAGGCTGTGGATATCTCCGGCTGGACCGTGGACGGAGAAATAAGCTTCACGTTCAAGGGCGGCACGGTAATTCCCGCGGGAGCAGGGACGGCGGAGACAAACTACATAGGGTTGCTGCATCTGGTAAAAGACGCTTATGCCTTTCGTTCACGTACCAATGGTCCTGCCGGTGGACAGCGGCGTTTCATACAGGGAAACTACGAGGGACAACTCTCGGCCCGCGGCGGCACGCTGAATTTACGTGATCAGACCAACCTGCTGATCGCGACTCATACCTATGTTGGCGATCCAACCCTGGCCCAGCAACAGCTGCGTATCACGGAACTGCAGTACCATCCGGTTGACCCAACAGCGGCGGAGGCTGCGGCTTTGATCGGTGTAACGGAGGATGATTTTGAATACATTGAGTTTCTGAATTGGGGTGCTGTTCCTCTGCCCATGACAAACGCCTGGTTCTCACAAGGTATAGGTTTTACATTTCCAGATATGAGTTTTAACGCCACCCAACGGGTGATCCTCGCCAAGAACCCAACCGCTTTTGTCCTGCGGTATCCATCTGTCTCAACCACCGTGCTGGGACCTTACCAGGGATCGCTTGATAACGCGGGTGAACGTCTGGAACTGAAGGATGCCTGTGGCGAAACGATCTTTGATTTCGAGTACAAAGACGGATGGTATCCGTTCACTGATGGTACAGGACGTTCTCTTGTGGTGCGAGACGCTACTTTGTCGCAAGTTGCCATGGGCGAGGCCGAAAGATGGGGAATCAGCATTGGAGAGCAGGGAACGCCCGGATCGAATGATTCCCTGTATGCGCAGGCATATTACGGCTGGGATAATTTCCATTTTACCAGCCTGGAGCGGGATGATCCGATGACCGGCGGACCGTATGCCGATCCGGATAGTGATGGCCGGATCAACTGGGCGGAGTATGCTCTTGGTACCGATCCCTGGGTTGACGATGTGGATTCGATAGGTTTGACGTTTGTGACCGTTTTGGAGAATGAATATAGCGCATTAGTGTTCAATCGTGCGTCCAACGCTCTGGATGTGCAATATGATATACTGGCTACAGATGACCTGATATCGGGCCTGTGGTCGCCTGTCGGATCTGTCGTATACCAGTCTACATCGTTGGACAGTGCTCGGGAAGCCTTGACCCTTCGCGAGTCGGCTGCGATTACGTCCGACAGGCGCTTTCTGAAATTGCGGATGATCTTCAGCGAGTGAAAATCGTCTGTTTTTAGAGGTTGGCTTGCAGTTGAATGGCTGGGAAAAATCACCGGGATAACGGGTGATATGACCTTGATTATGATGCACTATGTCGCCGAAGTGCTGAATGAATGGGATGGGAAAATAGAAAACATATTGTTGGTCCAGGTACAGTCATCATGGTTAAACAGAAGTCAGAATCGGATAAAGCACTTGCCGGGCAGAAACATGGGAGGGGCGATCCACAACCTGAAAAACAGAAACCTTCCGATGAAAATTCAATCGGTTCGGGAACACAACCTGAGGCAGGAAGTTTGTCCGGGATGTTGTGGATACTCGTTATAGGCGTAATGTGCTGGTGGCTGGGCCTTGGACGTTCTGATGGCCAGGGAGACAGTGAACCAGGTCTTTTGCAGATGCTGTTGGGAGTATTTACCGGAGGATGGGTGAATGTGGTGATCGGTGTACTGTGGAAGGTCCTGCTGGTGCTGGCAGGGATTACGGCAGTCTATTTTTCCCGTAAAATCAGCGTAGTGCCAGCTGTAACACCGATAAGCGATCAGGGGACATCTGTGCCGGCTCCGGAACCAAGGGATGTTCTGGAGCGGCAATTGCAGACAATGGGTTTTCATTATCTTGGTGATTATAATGTAACTTCGATATCAAGTCTTCCGAGCCGGATCCGTGCCTACTGCGACGCTGATCGCCACACAGCTGCTGTGCTTCTGGATATGACAATGGATAAGCAGACGACCACCGTCCTCCAGTTTGGAACAAGGCTCCATCCTTACGGCAACATTGTGACCAGTAATGGTTCTCTTCCCAGCATCTATGCCCATCCGCCTGGTTCAATGCAGGCCCGTGTGCCTTGGAAGAAAACAGCTGCCGAGGTGTTCAGTCTGCATCAGTTGCTGTGCCGAACTGCAAGAGAGGAGCATTTTGAAGCAGAGACAGTCCATTCGGCTGCTTTTGCAGAGATCATCAGTAAAGGAGAGAGGCGCGAATGTGAGTACCAGGTACAGATAGGTCGGCTCAAACAGATTGCCGTGGATAAATACCGGCAGACATTGCTTGGCATAATGATTGCAGTGCCGCTTATATGGTGGCAGATGATCTATGGTCCCATGTTTTCATGGTTTAAGATACCGGACGGGTTCTTCTGCTGGAAGCTCAGGCGAACTCTTGGGCGCTTGACAGTTCCTATATGCATCCAGTCTGATTGGGCCAGGTGTGAACAAAGCCCAGGCGAGCTCGACATCGAGTGGCTTGAAGAGTTGGTAGGAGACCTTGAGAGCAGGAGAGCCGTGCCCTGGATCAGGCTTGGCTACGGTAATCCAGTCTGGCCTGAGGGAGGTACAGCCAGGGAGGATAGTCCTCTTCCAGGGTTCCAGGCCTTGTCCGGATGGGATGCTTATGTTCAGATGGTTGTCGAGAAACTGAAAACTCGAGTAAAAGCCTGGGAAATATGGAATGAACCCAATCATCCAAAACACCGTATCGATCCTGAGGCATATGCCACGTTTGTCATGCATACGGCAAAGATCCTGCGTTTGGCAGATCCGCAGGCCTGTATCCGGTTTGGCGCCATAGCCGGGATTGATGTTGAATATGTAACTGCTGTTCTTTCTTTCCTGGGTGAAAAGGGTGGACTGGAACTGGTTGATGAACTGACTGTACATCCCTATACTGTCAATGCTGACGTCCGTTTGCAGGGTAAGGAGGGTATCCGCGAACTCCGGGCTTTGCTCCATAAAGTTGAGCCACGTTTACGCCTTGTTCAGGAAGATTGAAAATACCTTGATGAACAAGTCCGAAACTTTACCAAGTGGAAACAAGCATGATTACATGGAGTAATGAGGCTGTGGTTCTGGTGTAGAGCCAACGAAGAAGAAAAGAATGGGTGAGTGCCTCTTAATGATTGGTTATGCTTTACGATTGACTCAGACAGCGGACACTTGTACAATTGTCCACATCATGGAGGATAATTATGGATATTGTAACAGACACATCAGTATTGATAGCCGTGATACTGAATGAACCGGAGAAATCGGAGATTGTCAAAGCAACAGCAGGACATACTTTGGTGGGCCCGGAGTCTATTCGCTGGGAAATCGGAAATGCTTTTTCCGCCATGTTCAAGAATAAGCGCATTAGTCTTCGCCTGGCTCAACAGGCATTGGCCATATTTGAAGTCATCCCCATCAGATATCTGGATGTTGACTTCAAGCATTCACTCAAGCTGGCCCATGACAACGACATCTATGCATATGATGCGTATTTCCTGGATTGTGCCTTGCGGCACAAGGCTCCGCTCCTTTCGCTGGACGGCAAAATGATTATAAAGGCTAAGAATATTGGAATCAAAATTACGGAGATAAGAAAATGAATATCTATACGTATTCTGAAGCAAGACAGCAACTGTCAACAGTTCTGGACTCCGCGAAGCGGTCCGGCAAAGTCCTGATTAAAAGGCAAGATGGATCAACATTCTCTCTCGTGCCAGAGCTGCAGCTCAGGTCTCCCCTTGACATCAAGGGGATCAATACCGCAATCACGACAAAAGATATTCTTTCCTTCGTCAGAGAGAGCAGGGAAGCATAACAATACCCTTAGCGATACGATAGTCTTACACAATGAAAGGATCTGTATTGAGATGAGGAATGGGTATGTCTTTCTTATGTTGGGATTATTAGCGTCTCCCTTGTTTGCTGCAAACCTGATTGAACCAGCGAAAACAATCCCGCTCGTACAGGATGTCGATGTAGTGGTGGTGGGCGGATCCTGTGGGGCTGTTGCGGTGGCTGAATCGGCAGCCAAGTCAGGTGCTAAAGTGTTTCTTGTTACTTCATATGGTGCCCTGGGTGAGGATATTGCGAGTACGTTACGCATATGGGCTGGTGCGGAAGAGATCAGATCATCCGAACTGATGAAGGCCATGTTCGGGGCGCCCGGTTTGCAGTCGGCAAGAATTTACACGACGCCGCTTCAGGTGAAGAAGGCATTGGACAAGGCTCTTTTGAATGCCGGTGTTACATTCCTGACCGGCTCTTACGCAACGGATGTGCTCACGGACAACAAGGGGCAGGTTGCTGGTGTTGTGATGGTGAATCGCAGTGGTCGCCAGGCTGTCAGGGCAAAGGTTGTTATCGATGCTACCGAACGCGGCGTGATTGCGCGTTCCGCCGGCACGGAGGTCACGCCATTTCCGGCTGGTGAGTACATGCTTTCCAGGGTGGTGATTGGTGGTAATGCCCCGAAGTTAGCAGGCAAGGCGGTGAAACATGATGACTGGAAGCCGGACCAGGAAGTATTCCAGTTGTCGGGCAAAACAAAAATTGCTCCAGCTTTCTACGAGTGCTTTGTGACGGTCAGGATGGCCGATGGCTCGGCTCGCGCCTTTTCCGAGGCCGGACAAAAGGTTGGCGATCAGACGTTTGATGCCTTGCAACTGGATGCGGCAGACCGTTTCTTTTTCGTTGCGCCAGATCATATCAAGGCCAGGAAGGCGTTCACAGGGGTGTGGAGTGATGCGAGCGCGTTTGACCTTGAGGCGCTGCGGCCAGAGAAGATTGCTTATTGTTATGTTCTCAGTGCTATTGCGGATGTGTCGCGGAATGCTGCAACAGAGCTGGTAAAACCCGCTGTGTTAATACAGGTCGGAGCACGGTTGGGAAGACAGGTGGCCGAAGAGGCGAAAAAGCGTGAAGCCCTGGATAATGTCCGGTTGAGCGATGTGGCAGTTTCGTCGACAGCGGCAGACGTGCGCGAAGTCGTGGGAACTCTGACAAAGCCATACGTTTCGGCTTCAGGGATGGTGAAGTGTGAGGCTCGTGCTCTGCCAGTATTGGCGGAAACTGATCTGGTTGTGGTTGGTGGTGGTACGACCGGTGGTCCCGCGGCGATTGGTGCAGCAAGGCATGGGGTGAAGACCCTGCTTGTGGAACAGCTCTACAAGCTTGGTGGTGTACAAACGGTTGGCATGATCTGTGGCTATTATTATGGTAACCAGCGCGGTTTTACAAAAGAGATTGATGAGGGAGTGAAAGAAACCGGCCGCTTCAAGTCGCAGGCCAAGGCGGAGTGGTACCGTGCATCAATACGGAAAGGCGGCGGAGAAATCTGGTTGGGCAGCATGGCGGTTGGCGCTGTCATGGAAGGGGCAAAACTGCGCGGGCTTATTGTGGTCACGCCTGATGGCCAGCGAGGCGTGGTCCTGGCCAAAGCTGTCATCGATGCTTCAGGTAATGCTGATGTTGCAGCAGCTGCGGGAGAGCCAACGGAATTTTACAGTGCGGATGAGCTTATCGGTCAGGGTGTTGGAATGGCGGTAATACGGCTGGGGTCGACAGGCCATAACAATGATTTCTCGTTCGTGGACGACACTGATGCGTCTGATCTGAGCTTTTTCGGTTTGCGGACGCGCCAGATGACTGAGGCAGGCTGGGATGTTTCTCAGCTCGTTAATTCGCGCGAGCGCCGCCGTTTGATTGGTGTGATTCGTTTGACGGCGCTGGATTACATGACTGGGCGCACTTTTCCGGACACAATCATCCAGCATCGCAGCCGGTTCGATCTGCACGGGTGGGCGAGTGGCGATTTCTTCTGGACCAAGAACATTCGCACGGCCAACCATGTTACCATGGAGGCCAATGCGCCTTATCGTGCGCTGTTGCCTAAGAAAACGGACGGACTACTGGTTGTTGGTGTCGGTATGAGTGCAGACCGCGATGCGATGTCTATTCTGCGCATGCAGCCTGATCTTCAGAACCAGGGATATGCGGCGGCGTATGCGGTATATCTGGCGCTCAACGCGAATTGCGAGCTGCGCAACATTCAGGTGAAGACATTGCAGCAACACCTGGTCGAGAGGGGGATTGTTCCATCAAAGGTGTTGACTGATAATGACTCCTATCCGCTTTCAGAAGAAATGCTGAAAGTTGCCTCGCATGATGTGATGTTCGGGTATGGCGGTTTGCCTTTCATTTTTGCCGATCCGGAACGGGCCAAGCCATACCTTAGGCAGAGATACAATGAGCTGTCGACTCACAGTAGCGGGCGTGATCCCGAGATCAGCCTGATCTATGCACATATCCTCGCGGTGCTCGGTGATGCAGTCGGTGAGAATGAACTGATTGCCTGGGTTAAGTCCCATGGCTGGGCAGATAAGTGGCAGGAGGGACTGGGATCCGGTGCGAATCGCATGGATGCATACCTGCTTGCGCTGGGACGGGCAAAGTCTAAAAAGGCTGTACCTGTCATTGACGCCAGGATCCGCGAACTTTGCGGCGAAAAAAAATCACCAGCGGCGGCACATTGTCGGATCATAGCGCAGGTGTGTCAGTCGATCGGTGACCCGGCATTGGCTGATGCTCTTGCCATGTTGCTGGACTGTCCGACAGTCGGCGGTCATGTAATCAAGCTGTCGGCGGAGATTCCACCAGTGCCGGGATATGACAGCCGGAGTAATTACAGTCAGCAGGAGAAATCCGATGTGCCGCGCGAGATCAACCTGGCCGCGGCGCTGTACCGTTTGGATGACAAGGCCGGGAAAGCTGAGAAGATCCTGAGCGCGTATGCTGATGATCCCCGAGGTTTCTATTCCAACTATGCCCGCCGCGTGCTTGCTGAAAAGTCGAAATAACAGTGTGATTATTCGGGTGTCTGCCCGGTGTTGTCGAGTAGTGCCCGCAAACTTTGCAGAAAAATAATATTGATAATCACTGTCTATTAATGCAATACTGATGCAATAGTAGAAATAAGAGCCTTTGCAAAACAGCCAAGGAGACGCAGGAAACATTATGAGCATTTCTCCGATCATTCCTTATAGAGTGAAACAGCAAAGGGTTCGTGACAGCGGTTGCAGTACTCCGGCGCTTGACCGGGCTCTTGCTTTGCTTGAACTGGTCAGTGCCCATCCGGAAGGTGTTACCCAGTCTGAAATCCGTAAAGCGCTTGGCTTTACAGCTAACCTGGTATTCCGCCTGACCAAGTCGCTTGTCGGACACGGTTACCTGGAGTGTGACGAGCAGAACAGGCGTTTCATCTTGACAGGGAAGCTTCTCTCTCTCGCCCAGCCGCGCATGGAAGATCGCAGCCTGGTCCAGATGTCGCAGGATGCAATGAGATGGCTGCGTGATAAGACAGGGGAATCAGCTCATATTGGGGTTCGCTCCGGCTTTGATTGTGTTGTGCTTGACCGCGTGGTTGGTCCGCATCCTTTCAAGTGTTATGTTGAAGCAGGGACGCGCGGGCCTCTCCATTCGGGTGCGCCCGGAAAGGTGATGCTGGCCTGGCTGCCTGAAGAGGAGTTAACAGAAACTCTTAAACAGATGCCGTTTAATGCGCTTACGCCTAACACAATCACGTCGCGATCAGTCTTCGTGAAACATTTGAAAATGGTAAGGGATTGCGGTTATGCCGCTGATTATGGGGAAACCCTGTTGGGGCATCACTGCCTTGGAGCGCCGGTATTTGATGCGGAAAGCCGTCCCATGGCGGCTATCTGGATAACTGCCCCGTCGGCACGTTTAAATGAGAACGATGTTGCCAGGCAGGCTCCTGCAGTCATGGAGGCGGGTGACAGAATATCAAAACTTATCGCCGGCAAGGTGTCAATTCGTCGGATGTCAACGGAGTTTTAATAAACGTAGAAAAGAGGAACCTTACATGACAGCAAGCTGCCATAAGATGTTTTTGAAAAATGCATTCATCATGGTGATTGTGTCAATATTCTGTTTGAACGAATCTGCTTTCGGACAGGCTAACCCGGAAATTAAGTACACGCCGCTGATATACCGCGATGCCGAATGGTATGGCTCGACTTTCTGGACCGGGCCGGACTGGACGCGTGTCGGCAGGGACTGGCACCATCCCGGCCAGAATACGCCGAGTGTGCGGCGTTTCGAAGCACCATGTGACGGCCAGGTCATGGTTACTGGCCGGGTGTTTAAACTGCATCTTAGTGGTGATGGTATTCGTGCCTTCATTCGTCACAATAACAAAGAGGTATGGAAAACAGAGATTGAAGGCAAAGATGAAAAAGGCATCGAGCCAAAACTGACGCTTGATATGAAGAAAGGTGACTCGCTGCGGTTTATTGTGGAGAAGCTTGGCAATATTGGTTGCGACACGACAGGCTGGGATCCCATTGTTACGTACTCCGATGGTAAACTGTTTTGCGCATCGAAGAGTTTTGAAGATAGAAAACAGGGTGCCGGGTGCTGGTTTTATGAAATGGAGGGGACCGGCCCCATTGAACCCCCGATTGTGACGTCGACAAAACCTGTCGAGGTTGTTGCTGTCAGTCCGGCGCTTCAATCAGCACTTGCAAAGATTGCTCAAACACTTGCCCCGAAAACAGAACAGGCATTGCTGTCAATGGTACTTGAAGCATGGTGGCGAGAGGATAAGCTTGATGACACCGCCAAGTCTTATGAGTGCGCGGTTACAAATCATCTCGCCCGCGCGCGTGTTCTGGCAGAAGATCTTAGAGTTAAATTGCCGGTTGAATTGGCATCCATGGAACAGGCAAAACCGGAATCGCTGGATGGATGGCGTGTGCGTTACCTGGAGGTCAGGCTGTTCAAAAGGGAGATGTCTCTCAGGAATCCATTGCTGAAGTTTGATGAATTGTTGTTCTGCAAACGCGCAATGCCATCTTACAGTCACCTGGTTATGCAGTACTTTGGCTGGCGCCAGCGTGGGGGTGGCGGGCTTTATGTTTTGAGCAAACCGGGTTATTCGCTGGAAACCCGGAACATAGTTGGAAGCCAGCTCCCGGCTGGCAGCTATCTCGAGCCGCGCCTCAGCTATGATGGGAAGAAGATTCTCTTTGCATTTGTCGAGTGCGATTCTAAAACGCCATCTCCTGCATCTTTGCCTGTGAACGAGGAGGGGAAGGACGAAAGATACCTGCATCTTTATGAGATTGGTGTGGATGGCAAGGGGTTCCGTCAATTAACGTCCGGCACATATGATGACATGATGGGAGAGTATCTTCCAGATGGGGGCATCGTCTTTGTCTCTACACGACGCAAAGGATACTCGCGTTGTTTTGGCGGTCAATTCAGCCAACGCTGGCATACCTACACTTTGCACCGTGCTGATGCCGATGGGCGTAACATCAGGATTCTTTCCTGGAACGATGTCAGTGAATGGTTTCCTGCAGTTTCAGGCGACGGGCAGATCCTGTTTGCACGCTGGGATTATATCGATCGTGATGCCGTTACGCACCAGAACCTCTGGTCATGCCGGCCCGACGGTTCGAATCCCATGGCTGTCTGGGGAAACGGCCTGCCAAGCCCGCATTGCACATTCCAGGTTAAACCTGTTCCCGGTTCGCACAAGCTTGTATTCATTGCATCGGCACATCATGCTGTCACGGCCGGGCCGGTTTGTCTTTTAGATACCTCTATTGGATTGAATGCGCCCGAAGCTGTCGAACGCGTCACGCCATTGATATATCCTGAAGCGGAAGGGGCACATGGTCAGCTCCCGGGGCAGTACCTCATGGAATGGTATGAATCACCATGGCCTCTCTCGGAGAATTATTTTCTCGTAGCGTATAGTCCTTATGGACTGCGTTCAGAGGGGACGCACATAAAGGATCCGAATCCTGACAACGCTTTGGGAATTTATCTGTTGGACCGGCGTGGCAACCGTGAACTGATTTATCGTGATCCCGAGATTGGAGTGACGACGCCTATTCCTGTTGTTGCGCGGCCCATGCCGCCCATCCTGGCCAGTCACCTTCCTGAAAATCCTCCACAGAACGGGGAGATGATGATTTATGATGTCTATAAAGGACTGGATGGTGTTCCGCGTGGATCTATCGCTGCGATCCGGATTGTTCAGATCTTTCCAAAGACAACTTATGTTGCAAATCAGCCACGTATTGGGCTGGCCGGTGAGGAGAACGGTCGTGCCATTCTTGGGACCGTACCTGTCGAGTCTGATGGTTCAGCGCGATTTCTTCTGCCAGCTGGCAAGAAAGTTCTTTTCCAGGCCATAGACAAGGACGGCTTTGCCCGGCGGATCATGCGTTCATCGACCTATGTCCAGCCCGGCGAAGTCACCTCGTGCACTGGTTGTCATGAGTACGGAGCGATGATAAGTAGAACCCCGGGTAACGTACCGCTTGCTATGAAACGTCCGGCTTCAACTATAGAGCCGGGTCCTTTCGGTGGCAGGCCGTTCTCGTTTGTTGAAGTTGTACAGCCGGTGCTGGATAAGCATTGCGTGAGCTGCCACGGGGGACCAAAATCGAAGAGCAAGCGCGATCTGACCGCCACGCCTTCTAATGGATTTACACGGTCATATTGGACATTGTGCGGTAACAAGGAGAAGAACATGAGTGATGCACAGTATCTCGTGCCGCGTTACTTTCAACGCAACCAGATCCAGATAACTCCAGCGGATGACATCCGAAGTGCGCGCCGAAGCAAGTTGATACGTATGCTCCTGGATCCACCGGGGCACAACAATGTAAAGCTTGGTGGTGATGATATCCGTCGCCTGGCAACATGGATTGATCTTAATGCGATCTTTTACGGCGTTTATGATCAGGAAGGACAAGCTCTTCAGCTGGTGGGCCAACCCATCCCAATGCCGGAAATTCAATGAGACTCTTTTGCACTAGGTTAGAAATGTTTCTTGTGATGTTGATATCGGCGATTGTGTCGTTGTCGGCAGAACCATATGAGCTGCCGCAGGTGGAAGCCAGGGTTGCTGGTCGAACCTGTGTGAATGGAAACATTGAAAGCCTGCGTGTTGCGGTAAAATTATTAAATGAATCCTTTGCTGGAAAATATCCGGGGACTGCATTCCTGAAGCGGTTGGATGAATATACACAGCTGTCTGAGGATGAGTTGAAAAGACTTCAGAAGGAAATGCTGGTCGATGCCAATCCGTTACTTAGTCCTGGTAGGCTGGTGTTTGTCAAACGTTATACCTACACGCCGGGCTGGTACTATGCCGAGTTCATGAAGGCCAGCCGGTTTGGTGGTGGATTGTTCTCTCTCTCTTTGCCTGATGGTAAAGTAAGAGAAATTGTTCCTGAACTTCGAGGCGGGATTTTTGACAGGTACGATCTGTCTTATGACGGACAGCGTGTTGTGTTCGGGTACAAGCCGGGGGCCGGCAAGGCTTTCCGTCTCTACGAGGTTGGTGTGGATGGCAAAGGTCTGCGGCAACTTACTTTTGATCCGCCTGATGAAGCGAAAAGATATGCCGGTTACCATGACTGGCGCAAGCACAGCGATGATTTCCATCCGTGTTATTTGCCTGATGGCGGGATCTGCTTTGCCTCGTCGCGCTGTGAACGCGGTGTTCTCTGTGATCAGCCTGATAACCTTTCCGTGAATCTGCTTTACCGGATGAATGGTGATGGCAGCGGGATGAGAATGCTCTCTCGCGGTGCGTTAAGCGAGTCGACGCCAAGCGTAATGAATGACGGCCGTATTTTATACACACGCTGGGAGTACGTGGACAAGGGTGTGATTGCAGTTCAGTCGCTCTGGGCCATGAGGCCTGACGGTACGGGAAGTTGTGAAGTTTATGGTGATGACATAGAAGACCCGATGGTGTTGATCCACGGACGTGCCATTCCAGGCCAGGCCAACATGTTCGTGAGTACGTCGACGTTTCATCATCCGTTTGCAGTCGGGCCGATCCTGCTCCTGGATATCAATCAGCCGCTCAATACGCTCAAACCCATTCGTTCTTTGACCCCCGATACGCTGGCCAGTTCCGATCTCGTCAAACAGCAGACGGGAGCTTACGGTGAAAAATTTGCACACTTCAAGGATGGGAAATGGGTGGCAGACAATATCGGACCGCTATTTTCCGAGCCGTATCCGCTGGCTGATCCGGAAGCGAATGCAGGAGCAGGCAAATTCTTTCTCGTAAACTGTAACCCGGATCAGCCGTGGGGACATGCCTCGGCTTACGGGTTGTGGCTGATCGACGTGTTTGGTAACCGTGTCCAGATTTACAGTGATCCGCAGATTTCCTGCTGGCAGCCGATGCCGCTGCAGGCCAGAAAGACTCCGCCGGTACTGCCGCCTTATGTGGCACAGTCATCGGAGGCAACGGAAGATGCGACGGTGGTATTGAGAGATGTCTATCGCGGGTTGCCTGATGCAGTGCGCGGAAAAGTGAAATACCTGCGTGTACTGGAGCAGGTTGCGCGCCCCTGGACGGCACACCGGTTCTGGCCTGACGACAGTTGGGGCGGTCAGCACTCGCCGGTAAGCATGTATGCCCACATTTTTGTGAAGGTGCATCACGGGGTTGTGCCTGTTCATGACGACGGCTCGGCACATTTTACCGTGCCGGCAAACGCGAATATTTTTTTCCAGGTGCTGGATGAGAATTTCATGGAAATTCAACGGATGCGCAGTTTTGTAAATTACACGGCAGGTGAAACACGTTCGTGTATAGGCTGTCATGAAGGCAGATCTTTGGCACCGCCTGCGAGTAATTCTCCGTTGGCGTTGAGATTCCCCGTCTTACGACCCGGTCCCCAGCCGGGTGAGGCGGTTCCGCGTCCCATTCATTATGTTACCGATGTGCAACCGGTATTGGATCGCCACTGCGTTGGTTGTCACAGCGGTCCGAAGGCAAAAGCCGGAATGGATTATTCGGCGGAGTTAACAACGTTTTTTAACAAGTCGTATGAAACGATAATGCGAAACAAGCTGGTGGGCTATGTAACCGAATTTTATGGTCCCAAGGGAAGCCAGGAGCAATTCACTAACGTTGTTCCGTTGCCGGCCAGGGCGCTTGGTTCGCACGCCAGTACGTTAATCAAGGTTATCTGCGATGGGCATAAAGGTGTAAAGCTTTCGAAAGAGGAGCTGGTTAGGCTGGTTACATGGGCTGATGCCAACGCGCCGTATTATGGTTCGTATTTCGGCCGCCGGAATCTTCGTTACAAGGATCTGCCCGACTTTCGGCCGGTCCCGACACTTGATTCCGCCCGTGGTATTCCGCCACCCGGTACGATCACGGCATCTGTTGGCCCAGCGGCAAAAGAGAAGTACTGATATGCGAAGCCATCTTGTATTTAGTTTATGTTTGTTGACCGCCATTAGTGTTGTCACGGCATCTGACGACGTAGAAAAGGCCGCAACTCAGAAAACGAAACCGCTGCCACAAACGGTAATCTCTGGTAATCGCGGCGATCCAATGACAGTTCGTGCGGCGATTCGCGATTTGATAGCTAACTTTGAGGGACATTATCCGTCAGGCAGTGAGTTTCTCAGGCGTTTGGACGTGGTTGAGAAACAGATGGCGACGGGTGCGGAATCGGGGCGAGCGGCGTTTGCGCAGCTTCAGCGCGAGGTGTTAATGGCTAATCCGCTTGTACGGGTCCAGCCGATCCTGTTTGTCGTTCGGGAACAGTATCTGTCGGACCATCACAATACTGAAACGATTTTTCATACCGGCGAACCAAATAACCACAGTTACCGTCCTGGCGGGGCGCTGAAAATTCTCGATCCACGAACGGGACAAGTTTCTGTGCTGCTCGATCCCGGTCCGGAAGGCTTGGTACGCGATCCGGAGGTTCATTTTGACGGACGTAAAGTGATTTTTTCGATGCGCAAGGCGCGGGACGAGAACTACTCGATCTACGAATTGGAGGTTGATCCGCGAAATGCTTATGCGGTTGTGCCGGGCAGTCTGCGGCGGTTGACGAATGAGCGGGACGCGACGGACATTGATCCATGCTATCTACCCGACGGAAAGATCATCTTCTCCAGTACGCGCGAGCCGAAATACTGTCACTGTAACATGCACATCATGGCCAACCTTTACCGCATCGACGGGGATGGCGCAAACATCCACCAGATCGGCAAGAGCACGTT
>Ga0156394_1157_pt1 | contig 14577 bp, 14 predicted proteins | sample RifOxyA3_FD_108038 | JGI IMG/M metagenome (GOLD analysis project Ga0156394, IMG submission 108038) | Lentisphaerae bacterium RIFOXYA12_FULL_48_11 | reverse complement strand
TGTCCGCCGAAGCTTCTCAGCAAAGGCTGGATCCACAGCCGAAATAGATCGAGGCCGCTCGTGGTGAATCCTCGCGATGAACCTGCGCGAAATGCCACATGCTCCCTCTTCCTCCCACAAATATGATTTACTCCCGGACAGGTGATAAGGACAGCTTCAGGCTTGCAGAGATTAGGGGTGTTTGAAACACTGCGGGGCGTGAAAATTGACTTAATATACATACAAAGGGGAAAGACCGGCTGATGTTGAGGCATTTTCTCAATCTGTATCAGGAAAGTAGGCTTACAATATGACAATTATTGAACAATTTATGGGACGTGAAGCCGGGCCGCTTATACAGTTTATCAAGTATGGGATTGCAGGAGGTGTTGCGACACTTACACATATTGTTCTGTTTCATCTCGTTGCCTGGAAGATCCTGCCGGCGCTACAGAAGAATGACTTTGCGGTTCAGGCGTTTAAACTTCATGTGCCTGATATGGATGATGCGACGCGGTCGAGGAATTCAATGCTCGATAATTTCATGGCATTTATTTTTTCCAATCTGGTTGCTTACATTATCAACATTTACTGGGTGTTTGAAAAAGGGCGGCACAGCATGCTTGTTGAGGTGGGGCTTTTCTATCTGGTTTCCGGAATAAGCATAGCAATCGGGACGTTCCTGATGGGATTCTTGATCAGGCGGTTCGGTATGCGCACGACATATGCATTTATTTCCAATCTGGTAACCGCCATCATGATAAATTATGCGGCCCGAAAATTTCTTATTTTCAAAGGTTGAGCCTTGCTGCCCATTTTTTGTCGGATCCAACCAATAGTGTCATTATGTTGCGATATAGTGCAGGTTAACAGTCGCAGATTACTATATCGTGACATTACGGCAGTTGAGTTCAGTCGTAACGTGTTGATCACCAACAATCAGTAAATATGGCACCCGGGTTGCTAATTAATTGCCATAATAATGAAGAGTTTTATAAATATTCTACTGATTTTGACTGTAATCCTAACGGTTAAAATCTCCGGTTTTGCGACTGAACAAGATAGCGACCTAAGCAAAACCGGAGATTCCGTCTCTTCTGGATTGTCCACCAATCACGGTATGGTTTTTAAGGGAGGCGTAAGCAGTGGTGTTACGCCTTTGCCTGTTTCGACGCCAAAATTCAGCGTATGGCGTTCCCTTGGGGCCATGCTCGTTGTAATTGGTGGATTACTGGCGGTTAATTCCTATTTGAACAAGAGGCGTGACAGTCTGTTTCGGGTAAGGAGCAAGAATAAAAGGATCGTCATACTGGAACGTGCGGCAATTGATCATCGCCGCAGTCTTTTGCTTGTCGAAGCCGATGGGCAGAGGATTGTTCTCGGACTTAGTCCTGATCGTATGGAGCCTGTGGCTGTTCTTTCCGGGAAAGCGCCGGACATTAGTGTAATAGGAAACAGCGATAAGGATAGTGGGAATCTTTCTTTTGCACATTCTTTAAAGACGCTTATTGGTAAAGGCGAGGAGGATGGGCGAAAGTGAATATTCCATTTCAAAAGCAGATCAACAACGGAATACGTATTAATAGTCTTGCACTCCAAAAGAGGCGCATGGTTCTGGTTTGTTGTTTTGTTACTGCCTGGTTCGCATTGGCTGAACCGATACAGGCCCAAACAAATGCACCGTCAGCTCCGATGGGGATCAGCATAAAATTTGACTCTCCTGGGACGCCAAAGGACATGTCGCAGGCGCTCAGGATTTTCCTTCTGATGACGGCTTTATCACTTGCGCCGTCTGCGATCATTATGATGACATCATTTACCCGGATATTGATTGTTCTTGGGTTTCTAAGGCAGGCGCTAGGAACGCAGCAGGACCCGCCAGGCCAGATTCTTGCAGGAATGTCTCTGTTTCTTACGATTTTCATCATGATGCCCGTATGGCAGAAGATAAACACGGACGCAATTCAGCCGTATACTTCCAGTCAGATCACGCAGGAGGAGGCATGGGAGAAGGGCGTTGCCCCGCTAAAGACATTCATGGGGAAACAGACGGGAGAGAAAGAGCTAATGCTTTTCCTGGAGCTTTCCAAGTCGGCGGTGCCAGCCAAGATGGAGGATGTTTCTCTGCATGTTCTTATTCCGGCGTTCATGATCACTGAGTTAAAAACTGCGTTTCAGATGGGGTTTCTTATATTTCTACCTTTTCTTGTGATAGACCTTGTTATTGCATCTACGCTGATGTCGCTTGGCATGATGATGCTGCCGCCAATGATGATTTCGCTTCCTATCAAGCTTCTGTTTTTTGTTCTGGCTGATGGCTGGGTTCTTGTGATGAAAGGCATATCGACAAGTTTCTCGTTGTAATTTACAAGATGAGGAGGGATCTGTGACACCGCAATTGGCATTGGATCTGGCATATGGCGCGATAATTCTCTCGGCAAAACTGTCTGCCCCTGTTCTTATTTGTACCATGGTTGTCGGAGTAGGAATGAACATTCTCCAGACAGTACTTTCCATCAAGGATATGAGCATGTCCTTTGTGCCAAAGGTTATTGCGGCTGCGATTGTAATGGGTTTTGCCATGCCATGGGCGATCAACCTGATGTCCTCATATTTTGAACAGACTTACATGATGTTCAGGCAGGTGGCGCCTTGAGGGGATGAGGGAAGAGGGGGGAATATGGAACTTAATCTGGAGTTTTATCCTCAGGCGGTTATCTTGTTGTTCAGCCGGATGGCATCACTTTTGATTTCATTGCCTTTCTTTGGCGGGAGTCAGGTTCCTGCACCCATGAAGATGGGAATAGCATTTGCCATGTCGGTAGTGCTTTTTCCCCAGTTATCCCCGGAATGGATAAGCATGGCAGGGCAGATCAATACTTTCTTCGAGATGTTTATTGCAATGTTGAATGAGATCCTTATCGGGGCAGGAATGGGCCTTCTTTGCAATGCTTTTTTAGCAGCGTGTACTCTTGCAGGAAATATTATTGGAATGGATACCGGGCTTTCGATGGCGCAGGCTATGGATCCGGTTAACGGGGTATCTGGTTCGATATTGAGCAGCATAATACAATATATCGGGATACTGATGGTCCTGATTCTGGGCGGTCATCTGGTTTTGATGAAGATTCTGGTTGTGAGTCTCCAAACCTGCGCTGTGCCGATGCAGTGGCTGAATGATGGTTTTATTATGGCGCTGGTATCTACAGGCAAAGACATGTTTTTATTCGGGTTAAAGCTGGCTTTGCCGGTGGTATGTATTTCTCTTTTGATGAATGTCTGTTTCGGGTTGATTTCACGTCTGGCGCCGGATTTTGATATTCTGTTTCTTTCACTTCCTGTTCGACTGGGTATTGGTCTTGCGGTTTTCGGTTTGACCCTCCGGTTCGCAGGTGGAGTGTTTGAGGGTATGATCGAAGCGATGCTTAACCGCTGTGGAGCTGTATTTGCAGGTTAGAACTTAGAGCTAAGTTGCAACTTGAGGGTCGATTCTGGAAGCGAAGAAATTGCCGCAGATGTCGCAAAACGCGCATAAAGGATGAGAATGCAGGGGATGAATCATGGAAGGTAAAGACGGCAGGACTGAACCAGCAACTGCAAAAAAACGCGGTGAAGCGAGGAATGAAGGCAATGTGTGTGTTTCGCCCGAAGTCGTTTCGCTGTTTGTTCTTTTGCTTGCCTTGCTGTCCCTCAGGATCATGGTGCCATCTTTTTTCCAGACTATCGGTGCGATGATTTTTAATGCCGCTTCATTTGAAGATTTACATGGTTGGAATGCTGAAAAAGTCACCAGTTGGTTTAATACCGGTTGTATATCGATTGGATTTATGGTGGCTCCGGTATTTATCGCGGTTATTGCAGGGACTGTTATTGCCACATTGATTCAGACTGGGCCGATAATCAGTACTAAAGCATTACGTTTCAAGCCGGGAGCTTTTAATCCGTTGAACAACATAAAGTCGTTATTCTCGTTCCAGAGCATAGTAAATATATTTATTTCTGCCCTGAAGGTAATCCTTGTTTGTCTGGTTGTTTATCTCATGACCAGAAATCACGTGGAAGTGCTTCTTTCCCTTCATAATTTCTCCACAATTGACTCACTCCAATGGGCTTTGAAGCTGATCTTTCGTATATCGATGACCATTGTGGTTGTTTTTGTAGGTGTTGCGGCAATTGACTGGGTATATAAAAAATACCAGTACGAAAAGGGCCTCATGATGAAGAAGGAAGAAGTGAAGGAGGAGATGAAGCAACAGGAGCAGAATCCTATAATAAAACGTGCCCAGATGAAGAAAATGCGTGAATTCAGCCTTATGCGCATGATGGCGGCTGTTCCTAAGGCAAATGTCATTATAACCAACCCTACGCATGTAGCCGTTGCTCTGGAATATGACCCGGAGACGATGGATGCCCCTAAAGTTGTCGCAAAAGGGCTCAGGCTTGTCGCGCAACGCATCAAGAAAATTGCCGCAGAGCACAACATTCCAATCGTTGAGAGGCCAGAAGTGGCTCGTAGCCTGTATAAACACGTGAAAATAGGCCGGGAAATACCCTCCCGGTTCTATGAGGTCGTGGCAGAAGTACTGGCATTTATCCATAAACTCGGCCGTGGAATAAAGATTGCTATATAAGTAGACGCCCTTCTTGGTAGGGCACCACGGTTAGCAGGAACTTATGAGTCAGACTGATACAGAAACAGGCAAAATCAGCGTCAGGCAGGTAGATCTCATTATGGGTGTCCTGCTTGTAATGATCCTGGGAGTTCTGATTGTCCCCATACCTACAGCAGTTCTTGATGTTCTTCTTGTAACAAGCATAGCAGTCAGTGTGCTTGTCCTGTTACTTACAGTCCAGGTGCAGAAACCTCTGCAGTTGTCTGCCTTTCCTTCGTTACTTCTGTTACTAACACTATTCAGGCTTTCCTTGAATGTGGCTTCCACCAGGCTGGTTCTTGGGAACGGATTTGCAGGAAACGTGATTCAGGCGTTTGGTGATTTTGTGGTTGGAGGAAATTATGTAATTGGTGCCGTGATATTCCTGATCTTAACCACGATTAATTTTGTCGTTATCACGAAGGGTTCTGGTCGTATTGCTGAAGTAGCTGCGCGTTTTACTCTGGATGCCATGCCCGGCAAGCAGATGAGTATTGATGCCGATCTGAATTCCGGAGTTATTGACGAGAAAGAGGCGATAAGGCGCCGCCAGGAGCTTTCTCGTGAGGCTGATTTCTACGGGGCCATGGATGGCGCGAGCAAATTTGTCCGCGGTGATGCTGTGGCCGGTCTTTTGATCACGGCAATTAATATATGTGGTGGTTTTGCCGTCGGTATGCTTCAGCTTGGCATGACTGCCAAGGTTGCCCTTGCCCGTTATACCCTTTTGACTGTTGGTGATGGTCTTGTTTCCCAGATACCGGCTCTGATTGTTTCGACAGCGGCTGGTATGTTGGTGACCCGTGCCGCATCTGATGCCACGCTTGGCGAAGAAGTTAGCAGACAGCTTTTCCTGAGACCAAAACCCCTTGTCATGACCGGTGGCATTCTGGCCATAATTTCCCTGATGCCTGGCTTGCCTTTTCTGCCTTTCATGGTTCTTGGCAGTGCAATGGGTGGGCTTGGCTTGATCGTGCAGAAGGGCGGTCATGAACTCAATGGCACCGAAAAAGGCAGGGAAGCCTTAGGATCTGGCGAACAGGGTGGCCTGGATAAAACCAAGGCTCTCCGCCAGGGAGCAAAACAGATACCTGCAATGTCGCCCATGGATATTGAGATTGGTTTCGGCCTGGTTCCTCTGGTTGACAGGAAACAAGGTGGCAAGCTTATTGACCGCATAGGTCTGGTCAGGGGGCAGATCACGGAAGAATTAGGCTTTGTTCTGCCGCCGGTTAATGTGCGTGACAATATACGGTTAAAGAATAATGAATATTGCATACGTATTCGCGGGCTTGAAGTTGTTCGAGATATAGTGCGGCCTGGAATGTTGCTGGCCATCAATCCCAGCGGGGAGGCAAAACTGGAAGGTTTTGCTTCGGTACGTGAACCGGCCTTCGGTTTTGAGGCTTACTGGGTTCCGGAAGACAAGAGGGATTTTGCCGAATCCAAGGGTATGACTGTTGTCGACTGTGCCAGCGTTATTACGACTCATCTGGCCGAAGAGGCCAAGAAACATGCCGAGGAGATTCTTACCAGGCAGGATGTTAGCGACATGGTAGATGGGCTCAAGGAATCACATCCATCAGTTGTACAGGAGCTCATCCCCAACAAGATGACCATCGGAGGAGTCCACCGTGTGTTACAGGGACTCCTGCGGGAACGGGTTTCCATCCGCAACCTGTCCCTCATCATGGAAACGATTTCCGATCATGTTGCTAAAACCCAGGATACAGCGTTCCTTGTGGAATTCTGTCGACGAGCATTGGGGGGGCATATATGTCACAGTCGTCTTGCGGTTGATGGAACACTTCCGGCGATAGGTGTACACCCCGAAGCGGAGAAGATGATAAAGAATGCCATTCATCGTGATGGGAACGATTTTGGAACACTTGCCTTGGAACCAGGTATGGCACGTGAACTGCTCAATGAAACCAAGTCTGCCGTACAGGCAGCAAAGGCAAGGGGATATGATCCTGTGATAATGTGTTCTCCTCTGATCCGTGCGCATCTGAGACGCCTGACCGAGCATGATTTCAGGGATTTAGCCATAATATCTTTCGTGGAGGTGCCGGATTCGGTGAAGGTCAACGTGCTAAGCATGGTGGCTCCTCCGAAACTGGCTGAGGCTGAAAAAGTATTAATGGAAACGTAATATGAAAATTAAAAGCTACAAAGGATCGTCTCTGGAAGGCATATATGAAGCAATTCATAAAGAACTGGGGCCTGAAGCCGTGGTTCTCAAGCCGCAGAAAATAAGGTCACTCGGAGGCTTACTGGGGCACACTCAGTACGAGGTGGTTGCCGTGGCAGAAGATGCCGAGGCTGATACCCATCTGCTGTCTGCATCGAAAATGGCGGCACTTGCCCAGTTCGAAAAGATTTCTGTACAGAACAAGGAAAAGCTTGAAGAAATGCAGAAACTGTTCAGTGAAATCAAGCAGGACCTGAGAGGTGTTTCAGGTAATACAACGGCTGCCTCGTTCTTGGATAATGTTATTCCTGATTTCGCAGAAGACTGGGATCCCCGTTTTGTGCGTAAAGTCAGGGAAAAGACCGGCGGGATATTTGATGGCGATCAGAAAAATATGATGGCCATAAAAGAAGGTGTAGCCGACCTGCTTAGAGTACAGGGCAAGCTTTCCATCAGCCGCTCAAAGAATCGTCCTCACGTTGTTGTCCTGGTCGGACCTACTGGTTCCGGTAAAACAACAACTCTTGCCAAGCTGGCGGCGCGCTGGTCATTGGAGGGCGGCTTAAAAGTCGGTGTAATAACGACCGATACTTATCGTGTTGCTGCAATCGACCAGATAAAGGAATATGCGTTGTTGCTTGGATTGGAGTTGAAGGTTGCATTTTCCGCTAGCGAGGCGGCAAGGGCTCTGGAATATTTCAAGGATAAGGATGTTGTTCTTGTAGATACTCCTGGAAGGAGTTTCTACGATCAGATGGGAATGATGGCGATGAAGGGCATCATTCAGGCCATGGGCAGGACCACCATGTTTCTCCTTGTTCCTGCATCTCTGGACAGGGGAAATGTGTCTGACCTGGTGAAGAATTATCAGGTGCTTAAGCCGGATTACCTGGTCGTTACGAAGACGGACGAAACCAGGCGATTCGGGGTGTTTACAACGTTGATGTGTGAGACGCAGTGTCCTGTGGCGTTTCTTACAAATGGACAGAGAGTGCCTCAAGATATAGCTTCTGCAAAGCTTGAAGATATAGTGAAGATGGTTACGGGTGAAGTAAAAGATATTAACACAAAGAATCATATTGCGGTGAAGATCGAGGAGGAACACATACCTCCATTCCAGATGCCGCCCCATTATGATGTATTTCGTGAGCCGGGTGAGGAGACGGGCATGGATAATCAGAAAGGAGATACAAACCTGTTTCCTCTTGAATCGGAAGCATATTCTGCTTCAGATTTTATTCAGAAACAGTGTGCGTAGGGAGACGCCGAAGAGATTCAAATGATGACTATTTCAAAAGACCAGGCCATGTCGCTGCGGCAGGGGCTGGATGGTTGTGATAGAAGTGTATTGTCCAGACGGCTGAGATGCATATCTGTATGCAGCGGAAAAGGCGGTGTTGGCAAGACAATGATATCTGTTGGCCTGGCTTTCTGGCTGGCCAGGATGAAGTACAAGGTGCTTGTTATTGATGGTGATCTTGGCCTTGCAAACGTGGATATACAAATGGGTTTGGATCCCAGGTTTACCTTGCAGGATGTTGTGCTTGGTCATTGCTCACTGGCAGATACGGTGATGAGAGTGGAGGGTGGGCCGGACGTTCTCCCGTCCGCGTCTGGAGCGCCTGAAATGGTAGATATGGGGAACGCCAGGCGTGAGATGTTTGTGAGCGACCTCATGAATTTTGCCGGTAATTATGATTTCATACTGATAGATGTCGGTGCAGGGATCGGCAAGGGTATAACGGCATTTCTTCAGGTTTCTTCGGAAGTTCTTGTAGTTGTTGCCAATGAGCCGACATCGATAATGGATGCTTATTCGCTGATAAAAATACTTCGCAAGAGTAAAGAGCCGCCCCCGGCAATGATAGTTGCAAACATGGTGCGATCGCTGGACGAGGGGGATCTGCTGGCGCAGAAGTTGAATAAAGTGGTGGTGAGGTTTCTTGGGATAGAATTACCTCTGGCTGGCACTGTGGTTTATGATGAGAGTGTGAAAGATGCTGTACGGGCCAGGTGCCCGGTGGTCAGTTATGCCAACGCTTCTGCGGCATCAAAATGTATCAAGGAGCTGGCGGAACGAATATGTTTACAACCCGGCAGCCGAGTGTCGCCCGCAGAAATGAAGGAAGTCTTTTTCGAGAAACTCGCCGATCTGGGCTTAAGGCAGAAAGTTGAGGGTGGCCAATGAGTAATGTTTTAAAACAACTGTCGGTGGCAATAGGAGGCCTGCTTTTTGTTGTCGTTTTGATTGTAGGTTTCCTGCTCGATATTCCTCTTGCTGTTTCAGTTTTCAGGGCCACAGTGGTGATGTGTGTCGGCAGCATTGTCGTTGCGTTATTCTTCAGGTTTTTTGCCGGAGTTCTCTATAGATTTGTTGCAGAACAGATTCTTCAGCAGAGAAAGGCCAAAAAAGATAAAGTCGCCGGTGCAAAGGAAGCAGAATTACCCGGCGGTTGAAAACTACACTAAGGGCAATGGTTGAGATATGGTTGAATTGGAACATCAAGAATTATGGGAGCTCTTCTGGTCGGAGCGTAACCCTGAGGCTGCTGGTCCGCTGATCCGGGCCTTCATGCCTTTTGTGCATAATATTCTTTCCAGGCTGGCCATTAACCTCCCATCGCATGTCCGCACGGATGATCTGCTGCAATGTGCGGTTGTTGGCTTGTACAGTTCAATTGAACGGTTTGACTCCAATCAGGGTATTAAATTTGAAACTTTTGCATCGAAAAGAATACGAGGAGCCATTCTTGATGAACTTCGTAATTCCGACTATATGACCAGGACAGGACGGACCTGGCTCCGGAAAATCGAGGAAGCGATGCAGGCCTGGAGCGCCAAGCATGGTCAATTGCCCGAAGAAAATGAGTTGGCGGATGCGCTGGGGGTATCAACTGCCGAACTTGAGGCAATTATTGATAGCGCCCAACCCTGGATATCGCTGGATCAGGCGGTTGTTTCTTCAACGGGCGATCGTGATGTTTTCCTGAAAGATATTATCGCTGATACAACCAATCCGGGACCTGGCGAGCTGGTGGAACGTGAAGACATCCAGAAACATTTGAGGTCTGCTTTTAAAAGACTTGCAGTCAGGGAACAGAAAATAATGTATCTGTATTACTTTGAAGAGTTACGACTGGCGGAGATTGCAGTACTGTTTGATTTGACAGAGGCGCGAGTCTGTCAATTGCACGCCATCATATTGTTGAAGCTGAAAGCTATGATAAACGAATACGCGACGGGCAGGCGGAAGTAACGGGAGGAGGTGCAATATGAGTGAGAATATAGCAGGATTGCCCTCGAGTAATTACGCAACAGAAAATATTTATCGCGTGACACATATTGATCGTGATTCGGGAGGAAAGTCGGGGGAGGGGTTTGAAAGACACGCAAAGGAAGAGAAGGATGAATCTGCGGATACTGCGGAGCAATCATCGGTTATTCGGGACCTTGAACCTGCAGTAATACGTGACGATATGATTCTCAGTGATAGTGCAAAACAGATGCTGGAGTCTTCTGTCGGCACGGCTCCGGTAACGGTTCAGCCGAAGGAGTCCTTGCCGGAACAACCCAAGGACATCCCTTTGATCGAGGAGGGGACTGTTGGTTCCCGCATAGATATTACAGCCTGAAAAAAAGACGGTACACAGATCAATGGTGGTATCCGTAACGGCTGCTTATATCATGTCCATCAATGTTTCCCTGTTGAGTACCATGGTTGTGGATTTCAGTGCTGCCTGATAGGCGAGCTGTTTCTCTGCAAGTTCGGTCATTGCCTTTGCAATGTCGAGAGACTGCTCGGTGTCTAGAGAACTTTGAATGTTGGTTTCCCGTTGCGAGAGAAGCTCCTTGCTTATTGTCACCTGTTCTTCTCTTGCTCCAACTGTACTCACCATGGCTAATATGTGGTCGAGGCATTTGTTTGTCTGGTCCAGATCTGTTGTTTGTGAGGTGTTATTACCTGCCATTAGATTGTCGCGCAGATCTATAAGTGTCTGGAAAAGATCGACTTGGCTGGTCTGAAACATGGCGTTCGGGCTGGTTGTGGATGAACCCACAATATTGGCTTCCACATAAACACCGCGGTTGATTTCAACCTTCTTGGTCTGATCGCTACCGGAGTATGTGATTGTGTCTATCATGCCGTCTGCGTCTGTATCGGTGCCCTCGTAAGGCTTTGCATCGGTTCTCAGGCCGGCATATACGTAACGCCCGCCTTCTGAAAGATTTGCCATGTTTATCAATTGGGTAAGAAGACCATCAACCTCTTTTCCAAGAGAGACGCGATCCGAAGCTGAAAGGGTTCCGTCTCCCCCCTTGACCGTGATTTCTTCAATGCGCTGGAACAGGCTTGTCATTGACTGAAGTGTATTATCTGTAGCAGTTAGGTCTGTTTCCAGCCGTTCGGCATTCCTGGTGTATTGCTTTATATTTGCCAGGTCATCATTTAAGCGGGTTATCATTTCGTAAGAGCCTGGATCATCTGATGGTTTCATCACCCTGCGCCCGGACGATATCTGCTGTTGTAATTCAAAGAGGGATTGTTTGGAATTTGAAATGCCTGAATTAAGCACCCTGTATGTCATCTCTTGTGATATTCTCATGGAAAGATCAGTAGCAACCGGTATGCCGTACTGGGGGATATACTGAATAACCCTGTATTTCTGAAGTTTTCAGGAACGGGGCAAGGTATTTTTTGCCGTGGCGATGCAATTAATTCCATTCAGACAAAACACAACAAGGCCTTTTTATTGAAGAATTTCACATAATATTCTGCGGCATATGGAATGCTTTGTTCCTACGGCATGGGAAATGCGCTAATATTAAATGTAGAATGCTGTATCTGCCATAAAGTACATGGCGAGCATGGCTGGGTCCACCGTGACAGGGTAGCCATCAGTGGGAGAGTTTCTCACGGTTACTGTCCTTCATGTTATAGAAAGGCTCTTGTGGACCTTGAGAAGGACTTCTCCCTTTTTCGGTTACGTCCGGAATTGCTTACTGAAGCATAACTGTGGCTTGAGAGAGACTTTCGTTTGATGTAGGGGGTTTGTTATCCAGCGTGTCTCTTATGACTTTCAGCAGGTGGTTTACGTCAAAAGGTTTCTGGATAAACACTTTTGATTTCGAATAGATCATATCCCACATCTGCGGCTTGGAAACATGTCCGCTAAGTGTAATTACTTTTAGATTCGGTTTTAATTCTGAGAGTTTCATCAGGCAGGTCAGGCCGTCCATTTCCGGCATTTCCATGTCCAGCAAGATCAGGTCCAGTCTGCCTTTATGTTTGGATATCACGTCCAGAGCCTCCTTTCCGTTGTATGCCACCAGGGTTTGGTACCCGTATCGCTGAAGCAGGCGGGAGGTAGACTTGGTTATGATCTGTTCGTCGTCAACAACGAGTATTGTCTCATTACCGTTAACAAGCGAAGTTTCTTTTGTTTTTTCTGCAGGGTGCCTGGCTTTACACGGCTTTGCAGGAAGGTAAATGCTGATTTTGGTGCCCTTGGTCAGTATGCTCTCGGCAGTAATATATCCCTTGTTGGCCTTGATGATGGCGAATACCAGGGAAAGTCCCAATCCTGTCCCACCTTGATTCTCCTTGGAGGTATAAAAAGGTTCGAATATTCTGGGCAATAATTCCGGCGCTATTCCAATTCCGTTGTCGGACAGGTCTATCCTTGCGTATGTGCCAAGTTTGGTGTTGGCCAAAGGTGGTGGTTCGGTTGCGCTGAAGGTAATCAGAGATGTATGCAGCTTTATTGTGCCGCCGGCCGGCAGTGCGTCGCGCGCATTAATCAGCAGATTCAGCATGACCTGCTCGAGTTGGGTTGGGACAATATTCACAAGTAGTTCGTCGTGATGAAGATTTAGCTCGAGGGAAATATTCTTCTGGAGAGTGCGTCGAAAAATCTTCTTTAAATCGTTGATACGTTCGTTAAGTCTGGTCTTACCTTTTGGTGCTGAGGGCCGGCTCAGAAGCAGGAGTTGTTTTGCAAGTTCGGCTCCTCGAAGAGCAACCGATTCGATATCCTTCAGCGGCTCGCAATCCTGAAACTGTGAACCTTTAAGATCCACAAGGAGTAACTGGGCTGCGGACAGAATGCTTGTCAGAATATTGTTAAAATCATGGGCCAGTCCGCTTGCCAGGGATCCTATGGCTTCCATTTTTTGATACTGCATGAATTGCGACTGGGACTGTTTGTGTTTAGTGATATCACTGAATATGGTGATAATGGATCCTGGGCCCGTTTTCTTATCTTTGATAAGAGGCATACTTGTGCTTTGTTGCCAGCAACATCTTCCGTCCGGAAGAATTATGCCGGTTACCACGTTGGTAATGACGCTTTTCTGTGCAAATGCCTGATTCCAGGGAAGGTACTTGAATGTCAATTTCTTGCCATTCTCGTCGATAACGTGAAATCCTGCCTTGAAGAAGGATTTGCCAGTAAGTTCTTTCCTTTGGATTCCCAAGGCCTCGGCAGCAGCATCATTCATCTGTTGAATTGTGCCTTTGTTCGAAAACATTATTGAGGGCATGTGACTGAAAAGGCTGCGGAAACGGTCCTTGAATGTGTGAATTTCGTGAAGTTGATTTAATATCATTATACTTCCCTGTCAAGAGTCCTGCGGATTTCTCTCAGCAGAAGATTCTTATCAAAAGGTTTTAGTACCACCGTTCCTGTATCCATATTCAGAAGTTTTTTTAGTCTTTTTTGTGTACTGCAACCTGTCGATATCAGGACCGGGATCTCAGCTGACACGGCTCGAATATCTTCAAGCACTTCTTCGCCGGGACAGTCAGGCAAAACAAGATCAAGAATTACAAGATCTATTGGGGATGTTTTCTCTGTCTTCTTTTTGTTTTTTCCGGAAAGGGCTTCAGTTAAACATTTCATGCCTGTCTTACCGTCTGAGGCGCAAATTACATTATATCCGGCCTGTTTAAGTACCATGGAGATGGATTTCTGCAAATGGATGTCGTCATCAATAACAAGTATTGTTTCCCGGCTGGCTGCTGTCTTTCCGGCAGAGTTCTCTTCCTGGTGAGAAGGTATTTCTTCAAATGAATTAGCCTGGTCATCTTCTTCGGGAATGTTAACCCTGTTTTTCTGGGCGACCGGCAGGAAAACGCGGAATGTACTGCCTTTACCCATCTCACTTTGAACGTCAATGAATCCGGAGTGTGCCTTGATTGTGGTGTAGGCGGAGCTGAGGCCGAGACCGGCATTCTTTGCGAGTCCCTTCGTGGTAAAAAACGGGTCGAAGATCCTGCTCTGAAGTTCTGCAGGAATTCCAGTACCATTGTCTGAGACCGAAATGCACAGATATTTTCCGGGCTTACCTGGAAAATCGTTTTCTTCAAGAGTGATTGACAGTTGCCCTCCATCGGGCATGGCATCCCTGGCATTAAGGCAGATATTCAGTAATACCTGCTCTATCTCTCCTATGTTTCCGGGAATCGTGACCTTTGTTGTGTTAATGGCCGACTTTATTCTTATGCTCGGATCCAGGGTGCTTTGAAGGATATTGACAGTCTGGCTTATTATTTTCTTCAGATTAACTGATTCGGTCAGCTGCTGACTCGGATTTATCAGCCTGTTTATCTGCTTTACGAGATTTGCCCCGCGCCTTGCCGCATGGACGATATCTTCGGATATCTCATGTTTCTCACTCTTCTTTGGGAATTCTGATGCAAGATGAGACGCATTGACCAGTATTGGTGTGAGGATGTTGTTGAAGTTATGTGCTATG
>Ga0156394_1084_pt1 | contig 14629 bp, 7 predicted proteins | sample RifOxyA3_FD_108038 | JGI IMG/M metagenome (GOLD analysis project Ga0156394, IMG submission 108038) | Lentisphaerae bacterium RIFOXYA12_FULL_48_11 | reverse complement strand
GAGCCTTGAAACGCTTGAAAGCCTGAACTGTGTCGAGCGTGTCCTTCCAATTCAAAAGCGATATAAACTTGTCAGCCGCGAGGCGCAGGCAAAAACCACCAGGATTCGAGCCGGCAATGTAGTTATCGGTGATGGTACATTCCACGTGATAGCCGGCCCATGTTCTGTTGAAAGCATGCACCAGATGATGACTGTCGCAAAAGCCGTCAAAGCCGCTGGAGCCACACTCCTGCGCGGCGGTGCATTTAAACCAAGAACATCACCATACGATTTCCAGGGACTTGGCGCCGAGGGTCTCCACATACTCAGAACCGTAAAAAAAGAGATAGGGATGCCTATCGTTTCGGAGATTACGAGACAGGCGGACTTGGAACCAATGATGGATGTCGTTGATGTTCTACAGATTGGTGCCCGTAATGCAATGAATTATGCGCTCCTCGAGATCGTCGCGAAGTCCGGCAAACCAATCCTACTGAAACGCGGGCTGGCTTCAACCATCGAAGAATGGCTGTTGGCTGCTGAATATATTGCTAAAAATGGAAACCCAAATGTAATCCTGTGTGAGCGAGGAATAAGGACTTTTGAACAAGCAACACGCAACACTTTGGACATCAGTGCCGTGGCTCTGGCCAAGCAGGAATGCAATCTCCCTGTTATCGTTGACCCAAGCCATGCAGCAGGACGTCGTGACCTTATCCCGGCGCTTTCAAAGGCAGCCATAGCCGCAGGGGCCGACGGATTAATGATCGAAGTCCACCCTCATCCGGAAGATGCCCTGAGTGATTCATCACAGCAGCTTGACCCGCACAGTTTCAGACAGATAATGAAATCACTGCAACCCTTTATTAAAGCAGCAGGCAAGAAATCGGTTCGTTAGATTAGTAACACTGGAAGGAGGTCACAGATGACTAAGAGAGACCTAGTTGTACGCATATCAAAAGAGACAGGTGTAATACAACAGGATGTTTACACCGTCATCCAGAAAACGCTCGATTATATTACAGAAGCCCTCGTGAAAGGCGAGACCATCGAATTTCGTGATTTCGGGGTTTTTGAGGTTTGTACCCGCAAGCCGCGTATAGGACGGAATCCTAATAAACCTGAGAACGTCGTGCAGATTCCTGCTCGCAAAATCGTCAAGTTCAAGGCCGGAAAGGTAATGAAGGCAAAAGTCCTTCAGTCCTGATCCGTGGCAAGGTAATAAACTGCTTGGTGTAAAAGATAAAGGGAGACTAAATGAGTCAGGGGGATTCTTCATTTAACCCTCCACGAGGCATGCGTGACTTCTATCCTGAGGATATGGCAGTCAGGAATGCCATATTCAACGCATGGACCAGGGCTGCAACGCGATTTGGTTTTCAGCATTACGATTCCTGCGTTGTCGAATCCCTGGAGCTTCTCAAACGTAAGGCTGGCGAGGAAATTGTCGATCAGATCTACACGTTCACCGACAAGAGTAACCGCGAGCTTGCACTTCGGGCCGAAATGACTCCCACACTTGCGCGAATGGTGGCGGCCCGTCAGGGATCTCTAAGTCTCCCTCTAAAATGGTTCGCCATCGCACAGTGTTTCCGCTACGAACGCATGACCAAGGGACGGAAACGCGAACATTACCAATGGAATCTCGACATAATCGGAGAGCCATCGGTTGCCGCCGAAGCGGAAGTCATAGCTACAGCAATCTGCGCCCTTGGCCTGCTTGGTCTTGCTAAAACTGACTTTCGAATCCACTTCAACAGCAGGGCTATACTTTCACTGCTTCTGGAAAGCATCGGTATTCCCGCCCAGCACCACCAGTCAACCTTCCTTGTACTGGATAAACGCGGCAAGATAAGCAGCGAAGAAATGCAGACACTGATGACATCCTCAGGCCTGGACAGGCAGAATATTGACAAGATTTTCAGCCTCGCGGAAATATCGACACTGGATCAGGTCTTCGAAAAAACAGGGGATTCCCCTGCTGCCTGCCAGCAGGTATTAAAGTTCCTGGAACTGGCAAACGTCATGGGAATCAAGGATTCTCTTGTCTTTGATATTTCCGTAATCAGAGGCTTATCATATTACACTGGCATAGTCTTCGAGGGTTTCGATGCGGGCAAAAGTTACAGGGCAATTTTCGGCGGCGGTCGTTACGACAACCTTATGTCTGACATTGGCGGATCACCCATGACCGGCGTTGGCCTCGGCTTTGGAGATGTAGTAGTTGCCGAAATACTGGCAGAGGCAGGCAAATCCTGTATAGGGACTCAGGCCGAAACAACTGCCATTGGATTCATGGAAGATAAACAGCAGATAACCGCTGTATCTATAGCCTCGGCCTTGAGGCGAAAGGGAACGAACGTCGACTTGGCTACCCGCAACGAAAAGCCGAAGAGTTTCTTTTCAAGAACAGGTAAATTGGGATTTAAACAGGCCATATATATCGGCCCCGATGACATAATCGCGTCGTCTGTAAGAATCAAGGACTTGGCAACCAGAAACGAACGCATTGTCCCGATTTCAGAAATACTGGCGTAATAATTTTACCTGACAGCCTGAAATCTTAATTTTATGACCGGATATACAGGTTTACGAACCCTTTTCCTCTTGCCTGTTTCTGTCTTTTTGAAAGAATCACACAAAATATTTTATACTGTTCAGGCAGTCGGGTAAAACTAGCGTACGGAGGACGGTAAAACCATGTTATACACACCATGCATTGCATCAACAGTTCAATCCGGCCCTACACTGGCAGGCCTCGACTGGCTGGCCATTGGCTTATATTTTGGAATCTTGTTTTGTGTTGCATGGTGGGTAGTCCGTAAGAGCAAGGACACGGCGACCGACTATTTTCTCGCCGGTCGCAATCTTGGCTGGTGGATAATCGGGGCATCGATTTTCGCCTCAAACATAGGATCGGAGCACATCGTAGGACTGGCAGGTTCCGGGGCAAAAGATGGAGTTGCTCTTGCTCATTATGAACTTCATGCCTGGTGTCTCCTCGTCCTGGCCTGGGTGTTTGTGCCTTTTTACGCCAGAGCAATGGTATTTACCATGCCTGAGTTCCTGGAACGGCGTTTCTGCACCAAATCACGCTATGTTCTATCCATCGTTTCACTTATTACTTTCGTGGTCTCCAAGATAGCGGTAGGAATATTTGCAGGCGGTGTAGTATTCGCCACCCTTTTTCCTGATACCAGGCTCATAATCGGCACTTTGATTATCGACAGTTTCTGGATCGGCTCTGTCGCCGTAATATTACTAACAGGCCTCTACACAATGCTTGGAGGAATGCGCGCTGTCGCATATAATGATGCCGTCCAGGTCGTGGTTCTTATAGGAGGATCAGCACTGTTGACCTTCTACGGCCTCCACACCCTTGGCGGATGGCAGGCACTGCGTGATGCCTGCGGAACCGAAATGTTCAATCTGTGGAAACCAATGGTTCCGGAAGGAGTACAGGCCACATGGGCCCCAGTATTGGAAAAAAACACTGACGGCACCCTGATCAGGCAAGCGTGGTACTTTAACTGTAATTTTCCTTGGCTGGGAATGTTGATCTGCGCCCCGGTGATCGGCTTGTGGTATTGGTGCACAGACCAGTATATTGTCCAGAGAGCACTGGGCGCTCCAAATGAAAGGATCGCACGACAGGGCAGCATTTTCGCGGCATTTTTAAAGTTATTCCCCGTTTATCTTTTTATTATTCCAGGCCTGATCTGCTTTGCACTTGCCAAAAGCGGCAAAGTACCCGGACTTGATGCCCTTATCGGTCCCGACGGAAAGACAATTCCCCACGAAGCTCAGGCAGCATTTCCAATGATGGTGAAATACATGCTTCCCGCAGGACTGCGAGGAATAGTTGTAGCCGGACTCCTGTCGGCGCTGATGGGTTCCCTTGCCGGTGTGTTCAATGCCTGCTCAACGCTTTTCACGGTTGATCTTTACGCGAAATGGAGACCGGGCGCATCCCAGCACCAGCTAGTAAGGACAGGCAGAATCGCCACGGCTGTCATGGTACTAATTGCCCTGATCTGGATACCTGTCGTAAAAGGAGCTAACAGCCTTTACGAATATTTGCAGGCAATTCAGGGCTACCTGGCCCCACCGATATTCGTGGTATTCTTTTTCGGAGTCTTCTGGAAGCGACTGAACGCAGCCGGATGCCTATGGGCAATGGTAGTAGGTTTCGCTGTGGGCCTCTTCCGGATGATTGTGGATACCCCGGTGACGCTCGGAATAATCAAGAGCTATCAGGAAGGATCATTCCTCTGGATAATTAATAACATAAATTTCCAGTACTTCAGCATCCTCATAACAATCATATCTGCAGCAGTGATGATTGTTGCCAGCTATTTGACAATTCCGCCGGATGAGGAAAAAATCAAAGGACTGACTTTTGCAACAGCAACTGCCGAAAATAAGGCACAATCACGCGGAAGCTGGGGCTGGCAGGAAGTCATGGCCTCATGCGTAGTAATGGCATTCATTATAGGAGCATACATTTACTTCACAGGCTGATCCCCGATCAGTGCAATCAGCATAACCAGGGTTATGTTTTTGGCAGCTGATCCTGCACAGGCTGATCCTTATGTTCGTGATGCTTGGGAAGTTCGACCCGGATATGCAGCTCTCTCAATTGACGGATGCTAACATCATTTGGAGCGTTCATCATAAGATCCTGCGCTCGCTGGTTCATCGGGAATGCTATAACTTCCCTGATGTTCTCCTCGTGGGTTAACATCATGATAATACGATCAATACCCGGCGCTATACCTCCGTGAGGCGGAGCGCCAAGTCTAAAAGCCTTTATCAACGCACCGAAATCCTTGTCGACGGATTCACGTGAATAACCGGCAATTTCAAAAGCCTTGTACATGATTTCAGGCTGATGATTCCTTATCGCACCACTGCCCAGTTCATAGCCATTACAGACAACATCATACTGGTAAGCGTAGATCTTCAAAGGATCCATTTCCTGCAAGGCCTTTAAACCACCTTGCGGCATAGAGAACGGATTATGCGAGAAGATAACAGCCTTGTTCTCATCATCAAACTCATACATCGGGAAATCAACAATCCAGCAGAACCGGTAGCAGTCCTTCTCAACCCGGTCAAGGTCCCTGCCAAGCTTAAGCCGCAAATCACCGGCAATCCTGTTGGCCTCTTTTGCCATCTCCCCTACAAAGAAGACGACGTCACCATCTTTGGTCCCGCACATTTTCGAGAGTGCCGTCAAATCGTCAGGAGAAAGAAACTTGGCCAAAGGCCCTTTCACAGCCCCAGCCTCGAAAACAAGGTAAGCAAGCCCCTTTGACCCGATCGACTGGGCATACTCCACCAGCTTGTCAAAAAAACTGCGTGGCTTATCTGCAATCGCCGTCACAGGTATGGCCCTTATAACGCCCCCCTTCTCCACGATAGAACGGAATGCGTTAAATTTAGACGTCCGGAACAATTCTGATATATCCACAATTTCTATTGGAATACGCAGATCAGGCTTATCCGAACCATACTTAACCATGGCTTCGGCATAAGGTATTCTCTTGAAAGGGGTCGCATCTACCTTCCAGGTGGAGAACTTGGTAAAAACGCCGTACAACACAGATTCAACAACGGCAAAGATATCCTCAGGGGTGACGAACGACATCTCGATATCGAGCTGATGATGTTCGCCAGGCGATCTGTCAGCGCGTGCATCTTCATCCCTGAAACATGACGCTACCTGGAAATATCGATCAAAGCCAGCCAGCATGAGCAACTGCTTGAACTGCTGAGGCGACTGCGGGAGTGCATAAAACTTACCAGGGTGTACCCTGCTGGGAACCAGGTAATCTCTTGCTCCTTCCGGAGAACTGCTTGTCAAGATTGGTGTCTGAAATTCCGAGAAACCGTGATCCTCAATCATCCTGCGGCGTATATCACTGATCACCTTAGACCGCAGCATAATGTTCTTGTGCATTCGCTCCCTGCGAAGGTCAAGAAAACGGTATTTCAACCTGAGATCCTCCGGGCCATCCTCTTCACCCGCCAGGTAAATAGGAAGAGGATCCGCTTCACTTTCAACAACGACCGAATCTGCAAGGAGTTCTATCGCTCCGGTGGGCAATTCAGGGTTGATTGTATCTTCTGTACGCGGCTCGACTTTGCCCGTTACAGTGATCACACTTTCCAGTCGCAATTTCTGACAAGTTTCGAAGAAATCACGATCAGGCTGGATAACAACCTGTGTCAATCCATAGTGGTCCCTTAAATCTATAAAAAGAAGACTACCATGATCCCTCTTGCGAAATATCCAACCTGACAGTCTGACGGAGCCAGACGAATGTTCGCGACGCAGTTCACCGCATGTATGAGTTCGAAATGGATGCATAATGGTATTCTCCAGAAGTATTCATTATTCCGTTATTGTTACAACAGTCCCCATGGGAACCATTACAAACAGCTGCTCGACATCAGCATTCCTCATCCTGATGCAGCCCGCGCTCTCAGCCTTTCCTATACTGCCATCATCCCAGGTCCCGTGTATCCCATAACCCTTTACGTCGGGCGTTCCACTGCCGCTCGCCTTTATACTCATCCACCTGGTGCCGAGAATATTTTCAGGATTGCCGTATGGTATTTCCCTGCCATCAGGACGCCACCATACCGGTTCTTTGATCTTATCGTTAATGACAAATGAGCCCACAGGTGTTTTCCCAAACTTGCCTGTTCCCACTCCATACCTGAGAAAGAAGTCCTCGTTGAGAGTCACAATCATATCATTTCTACTCTTGCTTACCTTGATGGCAAACTTGCCCGACAGAACCATAAGACGATCCCCCAGTTTTATTATATGCGAACTGAGTAGATTACTTTTCTGTATCAGGTCAACAGTTGTACCGAACTTCCTGGCTATTTTTTCAAGAGAATCTCCGGGCTGCACAACATATTCCTGTTTTTCAGGCATTGCGGCAGGGGTCATCACAAGCTCGATATTTATCCGGCCTGCATGTTTCTCGACCTCATCACGAATACTGGGCTCCATAGGTTGCCTGAGAAATTCGATGCACCTCTTTCTGGCCTGTACAAGCGCTTTCTTCTCCTCTAATTCACTGATTTCTATGACCATTGAATTCGTGGTTGAATTAGCAGTCTGCCGAAGAGATACCAATACAGGAGGCTGATTTGTCACCTGAACTGTGACAACCTTCGTTTCTGTAACAGCAGGCGGCTGCACATCTTTATTATGTTTTTTGAATAAAGCGCACGACCAGCGTCCGGTCTTTCCCTCTGAAGCCATTTTCTGATCGTTCTTATACCAGCGAACAATGAGCATCCCAATCACTACAGCCAGAATCAGCAGGATAATCGGCTTTCTATTAGGATACTTGAATTCACCTATTTCCTGCATAGCCATACAAAATAATCCTTTTCAAAAACTTCCTTTAAAAGTACAGAGGCGCATGTTGCATTCCATGCGCCTTTTACTTGGTAAAACGATCTATCTGCTTCTCTTATAATTGCACAGACATTATGCACCGCACGAAAACTTTCCACCTAGTTGCTTGTCGTAGTAAACGTACCTGAAACCGCGGGCGCAATTGCGCTTACAGAATAAGACGAGCCCTTTTCCTCGATCCAGTTCCCATCAAGAACATACTGAGTGTTAGCTTCCGTCAAACTGTATGTGGTCGATGAACCGGATGTACTCGTGTTTGCATCCGTGTTCTCATTGTCAATGGTTACAGGTGGCGCATTAATGTTTATCGTTGTAGTATTATTAGTACCCACAGTTACAGTAGTTGACGAAGTAGTTCCCTGGACATCGTTTACCGCGACAGCGTGGACAATACCAGAGAACAATACATATCTTCCGGAATTATTGTTTCTCCCTTCAAAATTCATCTGCGACTGCACCATTACAGCACCTGCAGAATATGCCCCTGAAACTGCGTCCGCAGAACCGACAATGCCGGGCGAACCCACGGAACCAGTATAGTAGGAATTATTATTATCCCAGACTTCCACTGCATTACCCGACTGGGCAACAACAATCTGAGTAATATTGGAACCAGCAAGCACGCCACCAGACGCTGCCCTGTAAACACCAGAGAAGTTAACAGAAGCACCTGCACCCTTGCTTGTATTAAATCCATCGTCCGTCGATTCCCACTCACAGCCAAGAAACAGTGCCGCCAAACCAGAGACTGCTCCGGCCATTACAATAGAAATTGTATTTCTCATCATTGCTCCCGTTTTTTTATGCTTACAATGACCAAACCTTTATCTCAAAACACTATTGTGCGTAGAGTACCGCCAAGAAAACAGCGTGTCAAGGCAGTATCAGGATAACACGGTAGAAACGGCTTGGATTGGAATCCGACGCAAAATCAGTGAAAGAACTGACATTACCGGTAGCAGTAATAGTTGTTAAAGTCGTCCAGGGCGTTGGCGTCGCAATTGTTTCAGGTGTAGAATACTGGACGGCATATGTAAATCCAATAGCCGTATTCCAAGTCAAAGTCGCCGGACTATTAACCGTTATTCCTACAACTATCTCATACGAATTGAGATCTACAGGGAATACAACATTCCATGAACTAATACCCGCATTGGTCGAGGAAACTCCATTCCAGCTTTCCGTACCGACCTTATAATTCCCGGAGGGCAACAACCCCGTAAACCCGAACTTGCCATTCACATTCGCCACCGTAGTTTGAATCGGATCATTAGTATTCCCGTTCATGCCCATTAGGAAGACAGGACTGTTGAAGTGGTCGCTATAGGTACCTGTCATTTCAGCAGCCTGCAGTATTGCAACATCATCTATAAACCAGCCGCCACAGGAACCCGGACTATTTGCACCCGACTGCATTACAAAACGCAGGAACAAATTAGTTTCATTGAACAGAGTATCCAGGGGTACTACAACCCGCCGCCACTCACCAGTTGTATTGAATGAGTTATTCCTGTTCGGCAGTACGGAAACAATTGATCTGATCGGATTCGAACCAGTCTTACGTGTGGCCACATCTGCAGTAGTCGAAGGTCTCACACATTCAATCCTTACGAGATCACCAACATTTGCAAGATTCAACCATTCATAGAAAACCAGATAATATCCATTCGGATTTGTATCATCAGTGAAATTATTCAGCGGCGGATTTGAAAGGTCAAACAAGGGCGAATAAAGTTCCGCAACAGTGTTGGTATGATAAGCACCAGTCAACCCGGTTCCGAAGCACCACCTGCCACTATGTGCATACTTCGGTCCATACGTTCCGCTTGCATCGGGCGCACCCAGGGTCCACTGCCCTGCACCGGAGAGCGGATGCCACCAAAGATCAGAATATGAAGAAACAATGGCATCATATCCGCTTATAGTTATGAAATCCATAATGGTTGGCGAAGGCGTTCTCTTACCCTCATACGGAAATTCCGAAACAGAGTTCATCAGATGTTCTTCACGCCCATTGAACAGGTTATGGGCATGAGATAGAGACTCGAAATCAGCAATAACGCTGGGAACAGCCACGGTTCCAACTGGATCAAGAGGAGTCCTGTCAGAGTACATTCCGCCAATCGTCCTGTAAGCAAAAGGTATTCTTTCCGGTGTTCCCGTCAGGTTCAAATATGCACTCGCGCTGATAAGGGCATTTACGGTCGGGTCTCGGCCTGCAATATGCCCGCCGAGAGCATGCTCAACATTATCAGCCACTTCATCGTTATCCGTATCGGTAGACGTCGGCATTGTCCCTGTTCTACCACCAAACACGTATATCTTGTTATCCAAAACTGCGGAAGCCGCAAAAGCCCTTGGCGCCGGTGTAATCTTGTCCGGATTTGTATTCGACCACGCATGCCTCTGACCATCCGGCTCAACAAGCAACCACCGCCACGGCTGACCGGAACTGGACGGTATGGAACCCATTTGCTCCAGAACCCACATGTCATTAAAATATTTCTGGCCATCTGTCCCGCCAAACAGACACGGATGCCCACCGACAACCCCTAACACCGCACCACCGCGCGGCCTCGGCTTGTTATTCGGTTCCGGATATGATGTACCACTGTCGGTATTTGCAAAATCAGTTATCTGGTACCAGCGACCTCCACTCCAAATCCATAAATCATTCAGAGGAGCATTATTTGCATCAAATCCACCAAACAGTACTGCAAAATTCTTATTGGTAACGCCAACCATTGAGTGTCCCCACCTTGCAGTAGGAGCAGAAACACCGGGGGTCAACCCGATCTGCTGTACATAACCGCGAGAGTTGCCTGCCAGAGTCCAGGTATCATCAAGCACACGGCTTCCATCAAGGCCTCCGAACATTACCATGGAATAATCATCCAATATTGCTGATGCTGAGGATTTTCGCTCATATGGAACCTGGACCAGTGTTGTAGTCACTACATCGATGTCACCATTATCACACCAGTCAGGATTGATAAGCTTGATCGACAACCTTGCATTCTCAATCGGGAGGAACATATCATTGAGCGACGATAAAATAAACCCGATTGAATTCCCGGTCTCCCAGCGTGGATTAGCCCAGAAATTATTGTCGTCGTGACCGAGCATGAATATTTCATGAACAATGTCTGTCACATCTATATCGATAGTAGCCTGTTCAGCGGTCAACTGCCTGACGGTGTAAGTCCGCGGATCACCAAATTTCTTTACAATACCAATTCCTCTATATCTATCATTAATTGTAAGCAGAGAGCCCTGCCACCTATTTGTCTTGAAGAAATAGGAAGTATATGTCCGATGCCCTGATGTCCGCATGACAGTTTCGGCAGAATCGTCAGTAAGACTGACCTCGCCAAACAACCTTATATCCATTGGCCCCGCAGTTGTTGTATTCGGCTTGGTGGTAAGAGAAAGAATGGCCACCATATTCGTCATGCTATCCTGCATATACTCATTAGCAGTATTGAGGACATTCCTGATATGAACAGCGCCAATTACCACGTAATTTGTGGGATCCGTACCTGCAGTGTACCAAAGGTGCCCAACACCAGCGCCATCATTCATGATATTGGTTGCCACAGATGTAGGAGTAGTAGGATCAACAAGGGCATAACCAAGCGCATCGCTCTGCCACGCGAACTCAGGTTGAGAATAATCTTCCTTCGGCATATAAGCATACGAAAGATTTGCCATTGGTGCAAGGTTGTATACCTCTGCACGATCATGACTATTCATGTATGGCCAATAATCAAATGCACCCAGGCGGCGATCCCACCCTGTAACATAAGGCAGCTCATATACATTATTTGTTCCGTTTTCGCCCCACAAATTAGCCACAGATGAGGCATCTAGTCCATAATAGGTATATGCGTCTCGATAGCCAGGCCTCGGTCTTTCGTCAGGCTGCCATATCTGTCCTCCGGTCTGGTGCCGGTAGCCGTACTGTTCCACCTCAGGCTGACTTCCAGATACAAGATCGGACATACCGACAGCAGTTCCAAAAAAGGCATTCATATCTGAAAAAGCCCATACAGTCTGAGCACCAGGCCGCCATGCCGCATTGTCACAGAATGTCCAGCTATTGGTATACCAGGTTGACCCATTACGCCCTCCTAGAACAACAAACTGCTTTGCCTTAGCCAGCAGTTGATTTGTACTGCCAATCCCGCTTACCGCCTGCCCGCTGTATATTCCATTAATATCACGAATTTCATAATTAATCGCGGAAGCAGTTGCACCCCATCGCCGTTCAGGCCTGTCATAAGGCCATTCAGCAACCGGCCTGTTGCCCGTAAGTGCAGCACCTGCATCACTGCCCAGAGTTCGACCAAGAACACGTGGATAGATATAGATTCGAGTAATTCTGCATGGCTTATTGTAATCACTAGTGGGATTATTTTCAGGATCTAGAATTTGCAGAGTATGAATTCCCCTATACATTATTTTAGCTGAGGCATACGACCAAGCAGACGCAGCATTAACAGGAGCCGTCTGCATCGCATCACCAAAATCAAGCTTCACTTTTTCTCGCATGTAAGTACCATCATGAAGAATAGCAATCTCATAGACATCATTGGTAGGCACAGAGAAGTAATATGTCAGCACATTATTGTAAGGCCTGGCAGCTGATATAGGTGACACTGACCACTCATACGTACCGGCATCATTGGTCCATCCTCCCACGGCAGGCCAATTGGCGACAGGTATAATAATTCTGTTGTTTACGTCAAATGCTGCAACAGGAACCTGTTCTGGAGTTTTATCCGTTAAGACCTGCTGCCAATATGCATGCCATCCCAGCTCCCTGTTACCCGTGGAAGTGCACATCCACAAATCATTCAACGCGCGGTCATAATGATTGGTGCTTGCCCCCGTGCTATCGGTATTTACTTCTCCCCATTTACTTGGGTCAGTCAATGATATTCCGTCGAGAAGAGTATCGCCGTCAGTATCCTGTTTCAGGGGATTTGAGCGAAACGCTTTGACTTCTTCGCCATCCCACAAGCCATCACCATCAGTATCATTAATACGCGGATCGCAACTTCCTTCTATCGCATAAGCATTGGCGAGCGGATTATACAGGAAACGCAGATTATACTCATTCAAGTTATTAATGCCATCCCCATCAAGATCACCGAAAATCCACAAATTTTCATAGTTGATGATCATCCCTATATCAACCTCGGCATTGGCTTTCGGATCCATCGGATGCAGTTGCTTCGCGACTTCCCAGCCATCAGGCATACCATCATCATCAGAATCAGGGTCAAACGGGTCTGTTGAGTAGTTCCAGCTTGTCAGGGCAGGAGGTGTCCCGTACAAGCCGTTGAGTACGAGATATTCCTGTAGATTTGACAAACCGTCGCCATCAGAATCAATTGCGCCATCATATGGATTTGTCGGATCGAGTCGTTTACCGACAGGACGAATCTCACCTGATTCAACATCAAAGAGCACTTCAAACCCATCCGGCATGCCATCACCGTCACTGTCCCAGTCCAATGGTCCATCGGGCAAACCATCCCCGTCAGTATCCGTTGTTGGAGACCAGTTTGCGAAGAATCCGCCATTATGCCTGTCGATATTGCCATCTGTATCCCAGACTTCCCATCCATCAGGCAAGCCATCAGCATCAGTATCCCGGATATTTGGGTCAGTACTGTAAACATTGACCTCGAGCCCATCAGTCAAACCATCCCCATCAGAATCCCTGTTCATGGGAATTGTACCGAACTGCCATTCTTCAAGATTACTGAGACCATCTGCGTCATAGTCAAGAGAAGCATCAGATGGGTCTCTAGGAGTCAATCCATTATTAAGCTCCCACCCATCAGGCATTCCGTCCCCATCACTATCCGCGACACCTGGATTACACCAGTTATTCGTATTACCGCTCGCCGCATTCAGCACCCCGAGGAACTCCCTGATGTTTGTCAGACTGTCATTATCAGGATCGAGCTCGGTACCCCCTTTATTAAGTGGATCAATTCCGGTAATAGTGCGGTAAACATACTCAAAACCATCCCACATCCCCTCACCATCAGTATCCACCTTGTCCGGCCTGGTATCTGCAAACGCCTCGGAACCCTTCAAATGGCTTTCACTGACAATATCTATATCGGGGCCTGCAGAATTTACCCAATAGTACATAACAGGCGTTCCATTTGCGGAAGACCACCAGATCATGAAGTCTGTCGCAAATTCGTCACCTTCAATAGAAATGCGGGATTGATCAGGCCATACAGGAACAGGCCAGAAATTAATTCCTTCCAGGAATCTGCCACGAAAATTCACACCAACCCATGAATCCCCTGGCGCCACATTCTCATCAATAGAACTTAGTGCGAGATAATTTGTGAGACCATCATAGCCCATCTCCTGAATATCCGTCATTCCGTCAGCATCGGAGTCGTTCGTGCTCAGGCTCATCCTAACGCCAAAGAGGCGATACTGTTCAAACTTCACGTAATTACCCAATCCATCACCTGCGGTATCATCGTCTCTGTCGGCAATCAGGATGTTGGTATATGAATTGGCCTCGATTGAATCACCCAGCTTGTCATAATCCCTGTCTGCATCAAACAGTACGAACTGAAGGTTATTTGTCACACCAACTTCAACAGCGAGGCTCTTGATTTCGGAATCCTGGTAACCGCTCTTACTTATTGAAAACTTATGCGTGCCTGTGCCAAGGTTTCTCAAGAGAATTGGAGTCGTAGTTCGACCCTGCCCGGCCACCGCTATGCTGTCCCATACCGCCCTGCCATCTACATAAACAGTCGCATTTGAAACGGCATTACCATAAAGGTCTATGGTTGAAATATAAGCATAGCCGCCATCGCCCGGAATTTCAGCAGCACCAAACCCTACATTGGCAACACCGCTGGTAGGAACCAGTACTATTTTCGGGGCCACAACACATCCATCTCCTGATGGTCGCAGAGATACCTCATGATACCCACCCTGAAGACCAGCGATCATTCCAGCGCTGCTATTCCCTGCAAGCACGCCATCTACGTAAACCGGATGTGAAACACCTTCAGTAGTAACATTCAACAAGCCACCAGACGGATTTGCGGCATCTACCTGAACCACGGTTATTTCACCGCCACGGACAGGCAGTGAAATTCTAGGAATACCCGACAATCCAGACAGCGATACAAAATGCTCACCTTCAGCAATATCAGAAAG
>Ga0156394_1049_pt2 | contig 14692 bp, 10 predicted proteins | sample RifOxyA3_FD_108038 | JGI IMG/M metagenome (GOLD analysis project Ga0156394, IMG submission 108038) | Lentisphaerae bacterium RIFOXYA12_FULL_48_11 | reverse complement strand
CAAAGCAACCAAATACCCTTTTGCCGGCAGCAGCTTCAGGCGTGACCGTTTTAATGTTGGAGGAATTCACATAAAAAACACCTGATTCAGCACTTTTCCTGCAAAGCTTTTCATCATTCCACCCCTTGCACATAACACCACCGCCCATAAGCACATCGTATGTTGTTGAAGCAAAAGCCTGCTCAAGAATATTGTCCGTTTCCTTGCGTGAACCTGCATGGGCATAGAAAACCGATGGAGTTGCATCGTCAAGACATACAGAAGTTACAATACCAACTGCTTTACCTTTTTTCTTCGCAAGAACAGCAATGGAATCGACATCCTTGCCGTCTCCGCTCTTTCCTATCATACCGTTTTTTGTCTTTACCCCGCATGCCAGCGCAGTACCGGCCGCTGCCGAATCGGTTACAATATTGGTTTCAGAATGTGTTGTCAGGTAGCCCGTGACGGGGAAACTCTCAAAAGTCAGCCTGCTTTCTATCGGGAGTTTTTTCTCGTTCATGGCTTTTTGCAGAGATGCGGTCTGGACATGGCCCATACCCATGCCATCCCCGATAAAAAGAATGATGTTCTTAGGCTTATCTGCTGCAATAGACAATTCCGCCAGAACGGCAATGATTCCGCAGAAAATAAAGGCAAAACGGAATGACTTCATTATGATTCCTTTCGTTTTCGAGGCGGGAATCTTGTCACTGCAATACCGCGAGTGTCAACGCGAAAGGGAAACAAGATTACCCTGATTCTCTTGATACACGAAACGGGTTAGACTATAAATACAACCTTTTCGCACACTATCAGTCATAATACAAAAAGGAGGAACGGGATAATGAAGAAAATCATCATGTTGGCGGCAATTGGAATCGGACTCGCATCCTCAACACTGGCAGCTGATGAATTGCCGTTGAAGGTACACCCCGACTCAAAGAACTGGCAGAATCTCTTTGCTGCAGACCTGTCAGACGCAATCTATCCGAAAGAAATATGGTCTGTCAAAGACTGCGAACTTACTGCAACCGAGGACCAGGCCATCTGGACAAAAAACAAGTACGAGAATTTCATACTCGATCTGGAATTCAAGATGGGCGATGCAGCAAACAGCGGTGTGATCGTCTATTGCAGCGACCTCAAAAACTGGATACCAAATTCGGTTGAAATCCAGATCCTGGATGATAACAACGAAAAATGGTCAAAGATAGGCAAGACATGGACCTGCGGCGGCCTTTTTGGACGCCTTGCACCGGTTAAATCTGCGGTCAAGAAAGCCGGCGAATGGAACCGCATGACAGTGGCATGCAAAGGCCAGATGATTTATGTCCTGCTCAACGGCGAACTTGTAACCTCGGCAGACATCAAGATGTGGACCGATGCGAAAAAAAATCCGGATGGCAGCGAGATCCCGCCGTGGCTGAGCAAGCCAATGGCCGAACTCGAAACTAAAGGTCATATCGGATTTCAGGGCAAGCATGGTGGTGCCCCGATCTTCTTCAGAAATATGAAGATCAAACAGATAGAGTAATTTCAGGCAAGCGCCAGGCCAGAATCGGCTTTTGTCGCCGTGTCGTGGAACTTAACAACACGGTCAATTTCAGCATCCATGGCCTTGCTGCCAAGATGTTCAACAAACGAACATGTTGCATACTTCTCGGTTTCTTTTGAATACTCTGCAACCCATTTTCTGGCCGCCTGTTCTGCATCTTTATCAAACCATGGATACCTGAAAGTCAATACAGGGACATCACAACGCCATGGTTTCGGAGTAAGGCGGGCACGGAAACATTCCTGCACCTTGCAAAGTTTAACATACAGAGGATCTGCACCAAGCGCCTGCATAGCTCCAAGGGTTGTTGGAGACGATGGATTGGCATGACTGTGAGTAAGCAGATATCTCAAACCACCGCGAGTCCTGTAAATCCGCACACCGCATTTGGGATCCATGTTGACCATGTTCTGCAACTTGCCGATGGCGTCTTTCTCCTGCTGTTGGCGAGGATCCGGTTCTTTCTTTCCAAACAATCTGCCAAACAACCCTGGAGAAGCACTTTCGGGAATATCCACATCAACAAACATGATGGTCGTGGTATTCAAGACAAGACACCCGAATGAATTACGAGTGATCATGTAGCCGGTCGTACCGTCCGGCCTTTTCCATTCTTCGATGATTTCCTCGCGCAGAGGCCTGTCGCTGTAAAGATATCTATCAGGCTGTTTTCCACTTTTGATCATGTCAACAGCCGCTTTCGTCCTCTGCTCGGCCATCGTCGCAGCCTCTCCGCGGCTTACATCCGACCAGCCCCAGCAGGAAACGTCCAGCGACCGCCCGGTCTCAGGATCATCAACTGTTATTTCCGACGGTCCTTTTGCCCAGAAACGGGGAATTCTCATATCTTTATTCTCCCAGTCAACACACTGCTTGTTTAGTTACTTCTGGCTTTGCACCCTGTTTTTCTCTCCGTCATTCGGCATTCGGCAATCTACATTCGGCAACTTCCTCTTCCTATCTATCCACCCTTGCACTGCCACCGCCCATGAGTTTTTCAACCTCGGCCTTTGTTGCCATGGAAGTATCTCCTGGCGTTGTCATTGCCAGGGCACCGTGCGCAGCACCATAGTTGACAGCTTTACCGGCATCACCAGTGGCCATCAACCCATAGACCAAACCGGAAGCAAAACTGTCTCCACCGCCCACTCTGTCCATGATCTCAAGGTTCTCCCGATAAATGGCCTCGTGGAACTGCCCATCCGCCCAGCAGATCGCACCCCAACTGTTTACCGTTGCAGTCTTGACAGTACGAAGTGTTGTCGCCACCACTTTGAAATTCTTGTATTCCGAAACAACACGCTTGATCATGTTTTTGAATTTTTCGATCTCCAGCGATGATAGATTTGCATCAACTCCCTCCACCTCAAAACCGAGCGACGCAGTGAAATCCTCCTCGTTACCAATCATCACATCAACATTCTTCGCAATGCGCTTGTTCACTTCCTGGGCCCGGGCCTTGCCGCCAATTGTCTTCCAGAGCGACGGTCGGTAGTTGAGATCATACGAAACGATTGTACCGTGTTTCCTGGCCGCGGTTGTTGCCTCGATTATGACATCAGCTGTTGTTTCGGACAGACCTGCAAAAATTCCGCCGGTATGCAGCCATCTCACTCCAAGTTTTCCGAAAAGATGTTCCCAGTCAATATCACCCGGCTTCATCTGGGAGACTGCAGTATTGCCGCGATCAGAACATCCCACGGCGCCACGGACTCCAAACCCGCGTTCCGTAAAATTCAAACCGTTACGGACATTGCGCCCGACACCGTCAAATGGCATCCACTTGATCAAAGATACATCCACCCCACCCTGAAGCACGAAATCCTCAAGAAGCCTGCCTACCTCGTTGTCTGCAAATGCCGTAACAAGCGCAGTCCTCATTCCAAAACAGCGCCTTAGGCCGCGAGCAACATTATATTCGCCGCCACCTTCCCACACTCTAAATGAGCGGGCCGTTCTTATTCTTCCCTCACCCGGGTCCAATCGCAGCATCACCTCACCAAGTGAAACCAGGTCAAAAACACATTTATCTGCGGGTTTTACATTAAGTATAGCCATCATCATCTCCCTATATTGCTTGAATACCGAAACCTGCCTCGAAAATGGCCTTAATAATTGCAGGACTCAGCCCAATATTCAAGCCTCTCGATGTTTACATGAGGTTTTTAAATATTACCTTCCTGACGGACAATTATAGATAGACTTTCCCGTAAGCCTGACAACCATGGCTATTGATGATCAGTCCAGGATGGTTACCACCGCATGGAAATCCGGTCCGATGGTATAATCGGCACTAAACGGCTTGTTATTCAGCGAAATGAATATTGATTCAGGCCCCTCACTTTCATCCATATCTTTTTTTATTTTTACAGGGATTTCTGCCGAGGATTGTCCTGCAGGCAGCACAACAGTCCCACTCAAGGCCTGATAGTCGATTCCATTTTTAGCGCTCCCGCGAATGGTATATGCAATCGACAATTCTTTCTCGATATTGCCGGTTCTCTTTACAACAAAACTCGCACCCTTCAGTCCGTTCTCATAAGCATAGAGCTCTTTCGCTTTAATACCTATTTCTGGAATGTGTGTGTTTACGAATTGTATGTTCTTTGTATTTGTTTTGATGTTGATCCCTGCATCCTGTGCCGACAAACAGACATTCCCCTTGAGTTTATAGTTGTCGAAAATAACATTTTCGACAGTGTACTCGGCGCTGACTCCTCCTACATTGGAGTTTCCCTTCCCCGCTTCCTCTGCCGAACAATTTATAAAGTAGAAATCTTTATATTGGTTCAACCTTCCTGAACTCCAGCCACCCCATGCGTAACCTGTCCGTTGCGTGAGATCGATCACCCGCGCATCGATATGCTCGATACGAACACCCTTGAAATAATTATTTTGAACAATGCATGACCCTATGCCGTTGATCGATATGCCACGGGGCGCTCTCACGACATCGATATTTTCGTAGTTCAGATCTCTTACCCATTCGCCTTCAAGAAGCCCGTACTTAATTCCAGCGCCTGATGCATTATTCCACAGAACACAATTGATCATATTAATACGCTCTATGCTTCTTATCAGGGTTGGAAAACGTGCATACGGGTACACGCCAAGCGAATGGCAATCATCACCACTGTAAACAAAACAATTGTCTATAGTGAGATCGCAAACGGCATTCGGATCGATCCCATCGTTGCCGGCATCTGCAGTTTCACCGACTAATTTCACATTGTATAGCGCCACTTTCTCAGATCCAACCATGTGAACATGAAACCCCTTCTTCCATTTCTGAAACAGTATATCCTGTACGAGGATATTTTTTGAGAGGTCGATGGCCAGAATATATTGACCGCTTCCCGTTGAACCGTCGACAGTACCCCGTCCGTAAATTTTCACATTTTCAACATTATTGCACTGAAGTGTCCCTTTAAGAAGAACCCCGGGTTCAAGATAAAGCGAGGAATTACTCACCATGCTCAATTGCCCAACCGAGTAGGTCCCTGATGGAACATAGAGGGTTCTTCCTGCACCCAGTGATGAAAGGGCTCCTGCTATATCGGGACCACAGAGTTTAACAACATTGGGATCGGACAGATCAGGTTTGTCATATTCAAGAGGCTCAGCAATGATAAAAAGACGCTCCGGAAGTGCATTTACCTGGAATAAAGCCATCTTTCTCGGTTCAGTCAACGAAAACGAAATCTCTTTCCCAGACACGGTTGATTGAACTTTATAGCTCTTGGGTACGAGTGAATATTTGGTTACATTCTCGCTTACTGTCACACGGACATCGGCTTTTCCTGAAAATGCAAACTGCACATAACTCCTGACACCATCCTTGTATGCAGGAACCGAAACCCCATTCACTGAGACACTAAATGTTGTCGAAAGCGCATATTCCGATGGTAACGAATAAGATATAACTGAATCTCCAGGCGCCGCATACAATGTCGCTGTAAATAAGGATATCAATAACAGCCACAGAATAACCCTGCCACGCATAAATGTGACCTATGACCTCGTCAGGATGGTTGTCCCTTTATTTTCCCGGCCTATCTGCACCCGGACGCGATGGGCTTACAATCGAATTCCCGGCAGTCGTCGGTGCTGGAAACACAGACACCAGAATCGACGTATCAGGAGCCTTGCCGGAGTAGAAAGTGACATAGTGTGTATCCTTGATCACGGTGGCATTCGCGTTACCCGCATCAACCGCGATCTCACTACCAGTGGCAACCTCTTCGGAAGCAGGCCAATTGAGCGGATTGTCGAACACGTTGTCTGGATTAACGACCCTACGTCGAAGGATCCCCTTGCCACGCTGATAGTAATAATTGCTGAGCAAACCGGTTTTGGCGTCAAGAATCAGGCTCGGCGTGGAGATAAGGACATCGCCGATGTTTGTCTGCATGCGCTTCCACGTCGCACCGTTGTCAGATGAAACCATCTGGAATTGACATCGCGTCGAGGAACCGCCACCCACCTCTATCCGCCCGATTACGAGAATCTTGCCATTGCCGAGGTAGACAGCAGAAGGCTCGGTCGGCCACTGCGATTTTGTCAACTCAGACTCAATGGTGGTCTGTACCCAGGTTGCGCCGTTGTCACTGCTGGTCAACTTGCCCCACGAATGACTTGGGCCTTCATCATTGTAACGCCCTGCAAACCAGAGTGCCATGAGCCCGACCGAGGGGACCGAAAAGACGTCGGTGACCTGCACTGGCGATGGATCGAGTTTCGGGGTCGCCACTAGCGTGAACGTCACGCCATCCGTACTACGGTAGAGGTCGTGGAGCCACTCCTTTCCGACTCGACGCACCCAGAGGAGCATCGCCCCCTTGGAATCCAACCCCTTCCCGACTGCGACATCACCATAGCTCGGCGTGTTGGCGACAACCGTTTCCGTCGTCCACGTCTTTCCGTAGTCAGTGGATGTGCGCGCATACACAGCGCGGGCATCTTCACCGATCGAGTGCGCCGTGCCCCGGCTATAAACGCAGACCAGCTTTTCTCCGATCGCCTGAATCATCGGCCACGAGTTGTAGCCGCTAACGTTCTGTACGACAAGCGGCTCCGCGAGAACGTACGTTCCAGCGCATACCAAAACCATTGTAATACCAGCCATTATCTTTCTCGTACTCTTTACACACATTTTCTTTCTCCCTTGTTCTAAGTTGAAAAATACTAAGTCAATTCCTCATCCCTGATTACGCCCGATCATCCGGCTGCGCACTTCCATGCGTCGTTCCGGCTTGAGAAGGTCAAGCGCCAGGTACAGGTTCACAAAGGCATTGGCAAAAACATCACTTTCGGCAACCAGCGCTACACGGCGCACCTGGCACTGCATTGCTATCATAAGTGTCTCCACCATCTTGCTGAGAGTGCAGTCCACAGCCCCGGCATCCCCGCCATGCTCAAGCATGACATTCGCATAAATCCGCTCTGCAATATCGTTGGCCGAGCTGAAAGGCAGCACCCCGCCCAGGTACTTGAAATACAGCCGCCCAGTCTCACAATGCCACAGCACACTTTGAATCGCAACATACTGCATGGCGCGCGACAGGGAGGTCCTCCCAGCGTGAATCACTTTCCGCGCCGGCTGCTCACCGGAATCATCGACATATACCGCAATCACAGAATCAAATGAGCTCCTTGCCTTCATGCCGCTTACAAACGGGATGATGGCCGGAAGCGCATGGCACATCGCCGCATGCTCGCGAGCCGGGCATATACTGCATGTCTTGAAATCCTGCTGGGTTCGCGTCAGAAGCTGGACCATGCTTTCATCGGTTTCCATTCGGCTTCGCAACTGCTCCACAGCCGAACGAGATAAATTGACCTCCTCGCCGTCATCAAAAATCATATAAAGCCCGCACTCCGAGTATTTATCAATAAGGGCGTTGATCGAACCAGACGTCTGTATTTTGTCCATCATGCGCAAAAGCTGTTTGTAATTTTAAAAATTAGCCTGCAACCCCACCCTGACGTCATGCTCAGCGTACTCCCTGAGAGCTACGGTCCTGACATCCACAAAAATCTCCAGACCTCCCACGATCCTTTGCCGGTACGTCGCGGATGCCCCGATGAAAGTGCTCCAGTCAGACCCTGGCCCTGGACCCGGATCCCATGTGCCATCCGCCTCCGCCTGAGCTTTCAGGTTCGAGTAAGCAGCCTCTTCCTCCGGCCTCGCCTTCTCGCGCTGCTGCCCAAGGCGGATATCCAAAGTGAGACTGTAGCGCGGGGCATTGGACCTTTTCCACCTCAGGAGCGCTGCAACGCGCGTATCCCAATACGGACTCCAGTAAAACGGGCTGTCCTCGTCAACGGTATAGGTGGAAGCCTCCGCTCCGGCCCAGATGCCGAGGTCATTATTTATCTCCCACAGAGTCCTGCCCTCAAGGCTCATCATGGCGTTCTCGTCTTCATACTTGTAATACCTGGCATGACCATCAAGATGCCATGAGTCTGATACGTCCCAGGTTGAGTCAAATCCCAGCGCATCATACGAAATCATGTCCCTTGCCGAAAGCACCAGATCCCTGCTGTACAAGACCTGCATATCAACCGCAAAATCCGGTTTCCACCCGACCGCAATGGACCCGACAATACTCGAATCCGAAGACCCGAGCACTCCCGGACGCACGCCACTCCCGTAATCAATGGTCTTCTCTCCTATCAGCATCGAAAGGGAAGCACGATCGTTTATACGGAAAAACAGCCCGCCCCCGACATAATCTATATCAGCGTCATAATAACTCCGGTCGATCCGGTTAGTCTGGACATCCCTGGTCTGGGAAATCTGGATATCGGTCACCTGTACAGAGGTCTGGCCGTTAACAGTCTGGGTAAACGTCTCAGTTGAAGATGAAGAAGTCGTCTGTCTCACATTAAACCAAACATTGGATGAGAGCTTCTGCTCGATGTTCCCGCTCCATGCCGAGGCTCCTATTCCGAGATAGGGATTCAACCTGAGTCCGGCACTCAGCTCTCCGTAAGAGGTTGAAAGCTCCTCGTTGGCGCGGTTGTCACGGTAGGCAGCCGAAACGTAGAAATCTGTGGGCTTGAGCTTGTACCGTGACGACATGTCGAACACAGGCGCCTGCTCATCGTTACGGCCATCCGCCATGGTGGACACCCGACTGTTGATCATGTCCTCAAGCTGACGCAATTCCTCTTCCGGATAACCGTCCCTTTGGAGCAGTTCCAGCTGATGCCTCGCAAGATATGGTCTGCCCATCAACGTCGCCAGTTCCGCCCTCATACGGCGCGCAGCCAGAACAGGATGATTCATCAGCGCATTCCTTACCACCTCGCGCGCATCCTCATCCCAGCGCGGCTCATACCGGCTTATCATAAAAGGACTCTCCCCAAAACACGTGTAACCGTTCTGGTCAACTAGGAATCCAGCCTGGTATGTCCGCCTAGCCTCGTTGAGTATCGTCCTGATCGGATTCACGATGTTCGCCAGGTTGCATCCCTCCTCCTGTCCAATCTCACTGTACGGGTAAGCTATTCCCATAGGCGATTTTGGATCCAGCTTCACAGCACTCTCAATTCTTTTCCGGCTTTCCTCAAACTCGTACCTGACCCTTCCGCTCCATTCGCTCAAGGATTCAACGCGGTTCCTGTCCGGTTTCCAGATCCGGTTGGAAAGGTTGGCGACAAGTTTGTTTGTGTCTGAGGAAGCCGGCTGATCCGTATTCGCATTCATAAGATGGCTGGCGATTTCCCACCCGCCCGTTTTATGATAATTGGCTATCTCCTCCCAAGCGGCATACAGTGGCGCATTAAGTTCGTCTATGCTGGCTATTACACACATCGTAAACGGCACACCAAGATCCCTGGCAATCGGGGTACCGAGCTGGAAAGATGACTTCAGTCCGTCATCAAATGACACAAAAGCAACCTTGTGCACTTTCGTTTCCGATTCATGGTCTGCCACCCTGTGCTCACCGGTCCAGGCATAGTGCACCTTGTCAATCTGCCTGGCCAGCCAAGGACGGGTCTCGTTGACCGCACCGGCGTTACGATTCTCCCCGAGGTACTGGACCACGTCGTTTGCTGCAATAAAAGTATATCCCGCCTTCTGGAGTTCTACGATATGCTCCTCCAGGCGGCGTGTTGATGTCAACGCCAGCCACTCGCTCTTTGTCAGTCCATGGTATACAAGCCCGAAAACAGTCCCGCGGCTCGCGGCCGCCTCCAGACTGTCAAGCTCATCCATGGCTTCACGATAGCGTCCTTCCTGGATCCGCAGGCGCGCCATCATCAGATGACGGGAAGGATCATCAGGGTTAAATTTATCAAACACGGCACGCAGCGCCTCTTCAGCAATGTCAAAATGCCTTAACTGCACCGCAAGTTCAAAACGGGCCCTGAGCGCGCGCTGGTTGTTCGGGTTGAAATCAGTTAGCACCCGGTTGATAATTCCCTCGGCACTTCGGGGTTTTTGCATGACCAGGGCCAGTTCCGCATATTGATTGAGCCACGGCACGTAGTCTGGACGCGCTTTGACAGCCTTCTCCATAAGCTCAAGAGGCCTTTCAGGAGTCCACTTCTCCGGATTTCTGCGCCACAAGCCTACGTAATACACGGCAAGCCGCACCTGAAGCTCAGCCTTGACTCCCGGATCATCAGCCTCCGCAACCAGCGCTTCAAGCATCTCGACCACACGCTCCGGCAACTGGGAAAGCCCGGCAATATCCGCCAGTATCCGCATCGCATCCCGGCTGGATTTATTATCCGACAGTACAATGCGGGCCTGGGCCTCGGCCTGTTCTATTGATCCAACAAGCATCAGGGCACGGGAATAGGATATCCTGTAGTCGAGGTTGTCAGGAATCTTGTTGATAATTCTTTCCCAGAGGACAACCGCCTCGTCGTACTTCTGCAACAGACCCTCAAGGTGCGCCAGGTCAACCGCAACATCCAGTCGTTCGGGGTCTTCCGCAGAGAGTTTCCTGAGCAGATCGGCGGCGGACTCAAGTCGCCCAAGCCGGAACAGATTCTGTGCATACCAGAAACGAATATCGTAGTTGTCAGGTTCCAGATCAAGACTTCCCTTGAGGTAAATATCCGCCTCACGCCAGTCTTTTTTCAGCAGCGAGAGCTGTGCCAGAAGCATATGCGCCTTGGGTGAGCCAGGCAGAAGCTCGAAATACTGTTTCCACAATTTCTCGGCACGATCTGCCTGCCCCGTATAATAGTATGACCACCCGAGAGCCTCCCATACAAATTCCTGCGTGGGATCCAGTTTAAGAGCCTCCTCGAGAATCGGAACTGCAGGCGCATAATTCTTTTCCTGGACCATCAGGATGGCATTTTCCAGCCTGTTGTCCTGAAGAATGTTTTTGTCCTCAACACGAGGCCCAAATGGCAGTATGACCCATGGAGAGGGCTCAACGGTCTTCTGCGGCAACCGCTCTCCGCCAGCCTTGACCTGTTCTGCTGCTTTGCCGGCAGAAAACTGCACCGTATTAGAACCGCCGTTTGAAAGACCGGCACCAACCATCCACACAGCACCCACGGTCAACATCACTGCCAACCCGCCGCTCAATATGCTCCTAACCATCAAGCCGCCTCCATCAAATTATTTCCAAAACTGCTCAATCAATGCATCAGCCAGCATACTCGAGCCCGGCGGAGAAAGATGTATGCCATCACGGTCCCGTACAAGAACCGTCTCCGCAGTCTTCGTATTCAGGAGCCGTTCTGTAAATCTGCCGGTTTTCGGATCCGAAACAATCCGGCCGGCGTCAAAAATCGTGACCTCAGCGCGGGAACCGGCCTCTACAGCGGCCAGTCCGTTTATGCGCTTCACAAAAGCGTCCAGCTTTTCATCCCGCATCGGGGGCAGTGCAAGCCAGACAATCCTCCGGCATCCGCCTGCAATAAGTATATCCATGGCCTTCCCCAGGCGGCTGCTGTATTCCCTGTCCCAGGCTTCCGTGAGAGGCTGAACAATCCTGTTGTCACCCATGCTCATCGGCTGCATGTCGTTTGCCCCGAAAGCAACCACGGCCACCCTCGGCTTATGCTCCCTGCACAGGACCGACATCTTGTCCAGCCAGTCGAATGCGTCCAGCCGCGACAGGCCTGTTCCTATTCCGTAAAAACTGAAAACCTTAATGTCAGGATTTTTTGATAGCTTTCTTTGAATGGCAAGACCAGGCAACTTCATCATGGAGTCGCCAATCAGCAGCACTGGAGAATTTGTTGCATCAGCGCTTTCGGCATTCTGACCAGCCAGCAGCAGTAACGCAAGGGCCGCATATCTTATGAAGTTTTTCATATAAAACCATTAAACCGCTATATATATTAATGATGCTTTACTGCCGGCCAACTGTAAAGATTAGACTGCCGGAACCTGTAGCCTAAATCAGCGCCCGGTATCCCTGTTAAGATGATTGCCTAAATGGGTTTCCACCATGCGGCGCGGCCAACCGAGATGAAGTCTGGAGGCAGTCGCTGCACACGGCCGCAATACCTTAAGCCAGAAGCTGCGGGCTGTTCCGAAAGGCATCCGCGATACCGACTCCTCAAGCGCGCCGGCATTCAGCATCAGAAGCACCACATAAAAAACCAGGACCGCCAGTCCGGTACCTTTTCCCCTTTTTGCCGGACTACAAACCGGTGTATTGATCTCTTCCTTCATATGTTTTCCCGACTAAAACTGGAAATAAATAAACGGAGCGACGCCCTTCGGACCTAGCCCGAGAATCAGGGTCAATACTACAGCCGCGGCCACGCCTTGGACCCAAGCCGGAACCAGGCAAAGCCGAGCATGGAAAGCGGCCATGCGTCCCCCGTCCAGGAACTGACTCGAAAAACCGGCAACCACCATAATAATGCTCGTTGCACTCCAAAGGGTCACATCACCCACCCCGCTACGCCAGGCAAACAAACCACCAAGCACACCACGGACCACCTCCATGTCCCCGCCCCTGAACAGAATCCAGGAAAAACACACAAGGTGAAAGGTAAGCACTATGCTTGACATGCGGACCAAGGTCGCCGCGTTCCGGCCCTCCATCCATGCGGGATTCCTGAAGCTTGTGACAAAGCGCTCAACAATAAGTACCGTGCCGTGGAATGCCCCCCACAGGACAAATGTCCATGAGGCACCGTGCCACAAACCGCCAAGGAGAAATGTTACTAAAAGGGCGGCGGCGGTACGCCGTGGGCCGCTCTTTGAGCCGCCCATGGGTATGTAAAGATAATCGCGAAGCCATGTGGACAGCGAAATGTGCCAGCGTCGCCAGAAATCCCGCAGACTCGTCGCAAAATAAGGCGCGTTGAAATTGTCCGGAAACTCAAAACCCATAAGCAGCGCTGTTCCAATAGCAATATCGGAATATGCGGAGAAATCGCAGTAGATCTGCACAGCGTAACCATAAACCCCGAGCAGTATATCAGGTCCGCTGAAAGTTTCCGGCATCGCAAACACAGGATCCGCAAGCCTGGTTGCAATCCAGTTGGCCAGCACGGTTTTCTTGAAAAGACCGCAAACGATGAGGAACACCGCTTTCCCGGTTTCACTATGCCGCTTCTCGCTCGGCAGTTCCTCCATCTGCGGTACAAGAACTGTGGCTCGCACAATAGGTCCAGCGACAAGCTGCGGAAAGAAAGCGAGGTAATTTGCAAAATCCAGCCACGAACGCGCCGGATTCACTAAGCCCCGGTAAACATCTATGACATAACTCAATGCCTGAAACGTAAAAAACGATATGCCTACTGGAAGGACAATGCTGGACAGCATGGGGTAAATACTTTCCTGGAAACTTACAAGCGCCGCAACAGCAGATTCTCCCAGCCACCCGCACACCGGTCTCAGGATCGGCAGCAGGACCCCGTCGGTGAAGAATCCGGCATACTTAAAAGTTCCGAGCAGGCCAAGATTAATCACGATCGCCAGTACAAGAAGCGTCTTCCTGTTCCTTCCGCACCCGTCACGCTGCCCTGCCAGCAGCTTGGCCACAGCGTGGTTGAGCATCGAAGATCCGAGGAGAAGAAGCGCAAATTTCCAGCTCCAATACCCGTAAAAGACCATGCTGGCGCAAAGCAGGAACCATTTCCTGGTGCGCGGGAACCGTACGAGCCCCCAGTGCATAAAGAAAACTACAAAGAAGAAAAGAGCAAAAACCGCTGTTGGAAAAAGCACTTATTGATCCTCTCGGCTGCTCAACCATTCGCCGGCATCAAGAAAATAAAGTTGAGGAACGGCACTGCCCGGCAAAGCGCCGGCGGCATCAGGCATACTTAAATCCAGCAGCCATTCAGCCTTCAGAGGGGAAAGGAGCACATTGCCTGCCGGCACTTCAGTGAGGCGCAACTTCTCGCTTTCCAGCGGCAGCACTGGTCCCTCAGTCTCAGGCTTGACAACGCTTCCACCCTTGCCGGAAATCGCGGCAGCAGGCTTCCTCCATAGCGCAGCCTCTGTCTCCAGAATCAGCACTGATGCCGGCCTTTTCTCAAGTTCCTCCTGCAGCCTGGCCTGCCATTTTGGATCAGGCGAAATGCGCCGCTTGACAAGGAGCCCTGCCAGGTTGTTTGTATGCACGAGGTCAACAAGAATGGCAGGATCGATATCCGCCCTGTATGAAAGATCAACGACAGGAAGGAGGCGAATGCGGTGAAAGGCGCAGTACATCCGGAGGACATCGGCATCAGCAGGAACCGTGTTTCGCACCTCACCGCCCGGCTCCTGTCTGAACCAGAAAGGGCTAAGCGCAGAAATGCGGCCGCGCAATGGCCGCAGGGCGCGTATCACATTATTGGCGTCATCCGGTGCAGCCAGTACAACATTTGCCGGATTGGGTCCGCATGTCATCTTGAGTATCCGCGCCCTTGCCTGGCCAAGCTCGTATGAGAAGGGGGCAATTCCCCACCATCCGTAAGCAACTTCACGCGGCACCGGGAGTGGCGTATCAAATATCTCCGTGCCGTTAACATAACCGCGAACTCCGTCCCCCCTGATTTCCATGCGTATGGTCATTGGTCCAGAAGGACGAGCCCATGGCCGCCGCCTGTGCGAAACCAGGTCACCTTTGTTCCAGGCCTGAAGGTAGATGTACCCGTCCTCGTCAAAGCCAAATCTGACCATGGCATGGGAACTGCGCCGCCCGTAAAGCCAGATGAACCCCTGCGACTCATCAA
>Ga0156394_1234_pt2 | contig 14855 bp, 9 predicted proteins | sample RifOxyA3_FD_108038 | JGI IMG/M metagenome (GOLD analysis project Ga0156394, IMG submission 108038) | Lentisphaerae bacterium RIFOXYA12_FULL_48_11 | reverse complement strand
TATTGTATGCCGCATCCGTGAGAACCAGAGGCGTATCACTTGATCCTGCATTAAGGAATATCGACCCGCGAAGACCATCTGAATAGACAGCCGGCATCATGGTTGAAAAACTGCTGCCGACAGGACTCCAGCAATCACCCACGATATTTGACGCATAACAGCGATAATAATAGCGATGTCCATAATACAGGTTCGAAATGGTCGTTGCGAAATCACCAAAGTTGGTCACTCCAAGCAAAACCACATTTGCCCAATCAGCCTTGTTTGTATCTCCGTCAGATGTGCCCCAGTAAATATAAACCTCAGCCGTTGCACCGGTCGATGCATAACTGCCGTTCAATACCGCCGTGTTGGTAAGCACACTGCTCGGACCAATCCCGTTGTTGACTGCAGGAAAACCTGCGGCACGGAAGGTCAGTAACAACCTGTTATTCACCGCGTCAACCGCAACCAGGGGATCGGACCAGTTCTCACAGCCACCACCTGCCGGCTTCTCTATTGTCCACAAAATATTAGTAGAAGGATCAACAACACTCTCCGGCCAGGTCATGATTACAAACTGCTGGCTCACAGGTTCCGTCAATCCTTCCGGATTATACATCCTCAAAGAATACGTACCCCCCGAAGTGAACGTCACAGCATTCGATACAGAAACAAGACCGGGAGTCGAGCCGTATCGCCAGCCATAGACAGCACCGGAATCCATCGTCAGAACATTATTCAACGTCAAAGTCCCGCCGCTGTTCGTTCCGCCAGGAATAAGCCCGGAACCCGACAATACGGTAACAGAACCATTCACTACACCCGACCCGCCAAGAAAACCCGTATTGGTAACCGTAATACTGCTGGCCACGGACATCGAACCATTCACCACAAGGTCACCATCGTTGATCATTGTATAACCCCAGTGATCGTTGGCGCCAAGCAGCACCACTTTACCACTGCCGGTTTTCACCAGGTTACCCTGCCCGTTGATTATTCCGGCAACAGTCATTACATAATTGCTTGAATCAAGAGTCGCAATACGGCTGTTGGAAATCCAGATATTGCGTGTGTTCCCTATGACCACATCAGCGCCCGCCTGCAATACTCCATTACCCCAATTAAACCGGATATTATCCATGGGGGCCGGTGGAGCTGTACCAAGCGCAGCATCAAAGCTGATTCTTATTGTACCAGCTTCGATACGGGTACCGTCAACAGTGGGTGTAACACCACCTCCATACGTGTTCGTTGCCGCAAGAACCAGCACGCCATTATCCGCTTTGATTAACTCACTGCCATACCCTGAAATCACTCCCTCAACAATCGAAGTTCCCTTCACAGCAATATACCTGCTGCCGTTAAAGACATTAAGGTTTATTGGATTAACCCACGTCACGGGATCAGTACTGCTGTCGTTACCTAGTACAAGATAATCTCTGACATTGAAAAAGTTCTGTCCCCATACGAGATTTGAGCCATTGCCTCCGATATTAACCGTTAACGGTCCACCCACAGCCGCAAAACCACCTCGACGATAGTCACTATTATATATGCTACTGCCCCACGCGACCTGATTCGAACCGTGTCCCAGATCACGGGTAAAAGTGCCGTTCATCTCACAAGCACCTCTATTCAAGCTGTTACCGGCCAGTCGCAGGTTGGCTGCTGGAGGAAGACTGAACGAGTTCGTAAAACGCATTCCAAGATTATTAATTTCTATTGTTCCAGTTATGGAATTGGACCCGTTAAGAATGACCGGGTAACCACCATAATCAGGCGTCCCCAGCACAATTCCACCACCGGTAATACTACCGTTGATGGTAAACATACTCCTCGTGCCATCCAGCACGAGATAGGCATTTGTACAGACGTTAATAGTGCGGTTGGTATTGAGTGTCAGCGTTGTCCTGGGCTTCAGCCAGTTGAATCCGCTTACCGCGGTAATGTTTGTCTGGGGAGTTGAAGGAACAGGGCCGAACGATCCGTCATCATAAAAATATAAACCGGCATTATTCAGACAAGTACCACCGGAGTAAGTGTTGTTATTCCTCCACAACGTTATCAGACTGCCATTCTGGGAACCCATTGTGCCACTGTATGACACCAAGCGGAGTACCACGGATGTTGAGCCCCTGTCCGAAACAATGGTATCAAGATTGGTGTTGGTCAGAGCAGATCTCCGGTCAACCTTGCGATTGTCTATGATTATGAGCTCGTTCGTTCCGGAGGTCAACCAGCCGCCATTGATCTTTGAACTGATCGATGCATTCGTCGCAAAGATTATACCACCAGAGACAATCCTGTTCGTATAGCTCAGCGTGAGAATACAGGTGTTCGTGGTGCCAAAGCGCAGGCTGTTAACCGTCGTGTTCGTCATCGTACGGTTCGCAGTCACCATGGTATTATACCCCGCGATGAACACGTTGGTGCTGTAAGCCGTGTAAGCTACAATGCCACTGGAGCTATTCCTCGCCCAGTCATTGGAGCCAACCGTAGCGTAACAGCCCAGTATGTCGTCATTGTTCGGCGTGGTCGTCGTAATCCTGCCATTATATGGAAGATTGAAATCCACAAGCCCGCAGCTTCGGCTGATTGCACCCAGGTTGAGAATTGCCTCGCCACCACTGCCGTTGGTTACACTGACAAAATTAAGACCATTCAAAAGATTCAATCCGTTGAACGTCTGACTGTTGGTAACGCTATTTTTTCCTTTGATTATCAGCGTAGAACCACCAGCCAGGGTAAGAGCCGAACCGGATCCAATTATATTATTTGACGGAGACAACGACTGACTGAAATCAAGCGTGGTTTGTCCTCCATTGAGTACTACAGGCCCTGTAAAAATATTCGTGGCAGCAAGAATCAGTGCACCCAGTCCAGCTTTTTCAAATCCATTGGTCCCGTCCATCGCTGCAGTAATCGTCGTCGTACGGTTCTTAATGTTAATGACAGGCAGGCCGCTTGTGCCATCCAACGTCAATACGGCGGAAGGATTCCGCTGCAAAACCCAGTCATTCCCGATATTGATCGCGTCGCCGAAAACAATGGTTCCTATGGTACGATTGGTATACAGGGATACAGTGCGGGTACCATTAATATCAACCTGCGAAAAATCAGCAATCCCGTCCGTACCATCGGCTATCTGGCTGTCCATCCAGCGGTTGGTTGTCGTCCAGTTATCACTTCCATTGTAAGTCCATATCCCATCTACAGCCCACACACACAATGGAAGAAACAGGACGAACCACACCATTATTATGATTCTTTTCATCAGTCCATTACCCAATATTCAAAAGCAGACCAATCATGTTCCACCTTAATCGACTTCAAGGCAGATACGTGACAGTTTCCTAACTGAAAACAATATTCCTCTATTCTTAATCTGAGTAAATTTTATTAGAAAAAAAGCAGTTTACAAAGCTTTAAATCCACATTTTCTTGTTAAGAAAAGGTCAAGTTTTGGTAAAAAATCCGGGCAAAAAAGGAAGATCAGCATGTAAAAGTCTATAATTTACACTGAGATTCAAAGACGTGGTCTGTGTACCTTGCTAACAAGGATGAGTCAGAATCTCCAAATCAGTCCTATTGAAGCGGTTTTTCTTCCAGCCTTCAAGCGGATTTCAATTCTTTCATTGATCACATTGCCGATAAGAGCTCCCGCAAACGCCCCAAGCACATCCGCTGTCATATCGCTGCTGCTGAACTCGTTACCTTCCTCGCTGCTGTCACTTATCTCCTTAACGAGGCCTGGTATACTGCCGATAAACGTAGCTAGAGCTATCCGACTGACATTCCCCATTTCTGTATTATAATGCAGAATGGTCTCTCCACCCACACCGCATATGCCAGATATCAGGAAATGTTGCGCCTCATCATCTGCCCCCACTGGGGCCACGAAAAGAAATGAACAGCATAGAATAATACAAAAGTTGCGAATGATGATCATTATGCTGCAGATCTTATTTCGAAAAATCAAAAATGTCAAATCCGGCCCGGATTACCCGGCACTATTATCGTATTCGTGTCCGGCGCACTCTTCACCCAAGAATCATCTCCATGACCTCACCCGTATTGATAACCACATCTGATGCAAGCGTAATGATTGCCCTGCCATCCTTAATATCCAGTTTGCCACCCACAGCCTTGCCATTCATCGAAACCTTGACATTACCCGGCTTGGCTTCCTTTACCGCCAGCGAAATGGTCTGCACCCTCAGCTTGCCGTACTTCACGGTTATCTGACTTCTGACTTCCGACTTCTGACTTCTCTGCTCGTACGTTCCCCACCCTTCCGCCACAGTGAACGGAACTTTGAAGTTCTCAGGAGTAAGTCTCGGCGCAAACCCGATGTATCCCTTCGGACCGTGATATTCGAAGCCACAAGCCGCGAGAAATACGCCGTATACTGCCATGGAGCGTGCGTAGTGATCACCGCATTCAACTTCGTTATATGGATTACGCCGCGAGGCATGATAACGATCATGCACCGCTCGGGTTACGGCAAGACCTTCCTGCAACAGACCCTCCCATACCATATGACTGGCGGCCTGGTATTCGAATCCATTCATGCATTCATTGAAATAGCCGGCAGCCCATTCAGGCCCTTTACCCTTGGCCTTGCTATAATCCCAGTCGTTTCTTGGGAAACTGCACATCAGCAATCCAGCCTCACCCGCCATTGCGTACCACCGTCCCGGTTTGTATTGCTCGCGGTAAGGCCCGACATCAGGAGAGAAGTTATACTTCCACAACGACTGTAACGCGGTCTTTGTCTCCTTCTCTGGAAACACGCGCGGCAGACCCACCTGGAACGCCCAGCTCTGACCCATTACCTGGTCTATTTCGCAGCCGGTTCCTGAATTGATTGCATCGAGATGTTTCTCATCAACTTTGTTGATAAAATATTCACCATCAAAGAGTTGCTCAACGATGTTCTTCTGTCCTTTTGCAACAATCTCACGGCACTTCCTGGCATAGTCACTATCACCCATTTCATCTGCCATTGCTGCTGTGGCAAGCAACGCACTCAGGTAAAGACCACTCAACCACGCAACAGGCCCAAACCAGTCCGTATCCAGGGTATTGTGCTGGTTACCGACAATGATGCCATCGCCATCCGCATCTTTTGCGATCAGCCAGTCGGTTGCCTTCTTCACGCCCGGCCAGAGCCGCTTAAGAAAGGCATCATCTGTCGACATCTGGTGCTCACGCAAGACACGCAGTATCGTTCCGGCCTGTGAATCAATTGCCGGTATATTGTTATTCTCACCGCGGAAATGAATTGCTCCATCCTCTTTTAATGCGAGGCCAAAATCCGTTCGTTCGCGCAAAATCCGTTCGAGATCCGGAAACAGCCTTGCCATCGAGTGGGCATACTGCCAAACGTGACCGCATGTCCCCGCGCAACAACCAACCCCTTCCCATGCCCAGAAGCGTCCATTCGCAAAGCGGAAACATGTCGATGATGCAAGTATGGAAGAATTGAGATGTACCCTGTCCAGCAGCCAGTATGGAAGGGTCGAATCATACCAAGTGTCACGCCATAGCCGCGTCTGTACAGATAGATGATTATAATTCGCTGCCACATAACCGGCCACCTCGCCTGCCGATGCGAATTTAGAAGCATAATACCGCCCCTTGTCGGCAACTCCCTTGATTTCCAGATTCGGGAAATGCCACGTGATCACAAATGTCACCGTCGCTGATTTTCCAGGCTTTAGTGAAAGCTTGCGCGAAAGTGCGCCGATTAGTTTCTCTCCGAAAGGCTTCGTTACACCTTTCGACTCGTCTGCACGCGTCGGGAACAACTGGGCGGCTATATTTGTTCCGGGCAGCGCCGGATTGCATACATCGTCCTTCTTCGTGTCCAGGAGCGCAAGCGCCATGGACCCGAAATCATGCCTTTTTTCAAGGGGTTCTGAAGATCCGGGCAAATCCGTAAACACTATGAAATCCACACCAACATTACCCCAACCATCCTTCTTGGTATCAACAATCTCCAAACGTGCGGTTTTACCCTCATACTTCCGAACATCAAAATAGTCGCGGCGCATTTTATTGTCATTCTTCCCCGTCGCCGAGACTGCAACTTTATTGTCTATTAAAAGGTTCAGGCATGTTTTACCCGGATTGTTTCCGCCACCAATGAAGAAACCTATGTACTTTCGCTCTATCTTGAACTCGTGGCTGACAAGTTTGCCTGTTCCGCCATCACGGGTACCCGCATTCTCGCCCGGTCCGGTAGAATGCGAATTTACAGCGCATTTCCCTTCAAGGCCAAGATCACCCTGGTATTCCGGAACCTTGGATTTTTCAACTGGCCCTGCACCAAAAGCATCCCCTTCTACCGTCCATCCCTCGTAGGTTTCCTTTTCAAAATTCTCAAACACAACATCTGCACATTTCACAGGCTCTTCAACAACACTTTTCTCGGCAGTACATTCAAGTGTAAAAAGTTTTTCAGCGCGTTTTGCACAAGTGCGGCGTAGAAAACCGCCGGCTTCGCCGGTATACAGGCAGACAGCATTCTCAAGCCATCCTCCTATCTCAGCCTCGACTGCAGCATTTCCAGTATTCTTTACCTTAAAGCTCATTACTGTCGCCGGAAGACTCGAATCATCCGTATTCAACGGAATATAGGGTGAGAATGCTTCGAGAGATATTTCGACAGGTACTTTCTCATCCCTGTAATTCACAAGTCCTATTGGATATTCGCCACGAAAGGTTATGTCTGAAAATCCCCTGTGATCCAGTGTGCGAACCTCCTCTCCAATTCGCAGGGCAAAGCCCTGTTCAAATGGAAAATCCGGCGCCGGCGGATTTGCATAATGGCCGGCACCAGTGCCAATATGCTTGTTGAAGATATCCCAGTGCCACAACCTGCCGTCGCCGCCGAGATATACCTGCCCCGCGCAGATTCCACCAATCGGCATCCCGACATACTTCAGGTTATCGCCCGTCAGAACCTCTGGCTTGCCGCGTTCAAAGAGCGACTTCACCCATGCCGGGTCGAGCTTCTTATCAACTGGAACCAGCTTGTCGAAATCAGCGCGTGAAAAAGGTCCGGCCATCACCGGCAATTGTGCTGCAAGTAATGCAACAGAGCCCGCCCCGGTAATTTTCAGAAAATCTCTTCGTCCAATAACGCTGTTACAGCTGCAGCTTCCCGAACACACATTCATTTTATTGTGGTCATTGCTCATAGTCGCTCTTCCTTTCTCTGCGATACATATCCCAGCCGTTCCGAAATCATTACCGCATGTTTACTCACAATCTGTCCATATTTCTTAAACTTGCCTGCCGGCAGGACAACCTCCTGTCCGCTGATCCAAATTGCTGCAACCATCCTCCCCGATCTGTCGAAGACAGGCGCCCCGACGCAGTGTATCCCGGCGAACTCCTCGGCTCTGTCCACCGCGTAGCCACATTGTCTGATCTTTGCCAGTTCCTGCCTGAACTTTGATTTATCTGTGATAGTCCGCTCGTTGAATCGGACAAACTTCATATGGTTCAGCAGGTTCTCCCGCTCCTCTTCAGGCAGAAAAGCAAGCATTACCTTGCCGGGAGCGCCACTGTGAAGAAAAAATCTCGTACCAAGATCCACGCTGACCTTGAAAGGATGCCCGCCGGGCGCCTGTTCAAGAATAACACCTTCGGCGCCGTATAATGTGCCGAGGTACGCCGTGCAATCAGTCACGTCGCGAAGTTTCCGAAGGCTTGCAATCGAATTCTCTATAAGGTTCTCATCACTTACAGCTGCAAGCCCGAACACCAGGAATTTCCTGGTTAACCTGAACTTCATTGTGTTCTCATTCCGAGTAATATAGCCGCTTTCAAGCAGGGTTGACGTGATGCGGAAAACCGAATTCTTTGGAATCTTCAGGGCAGCGGCAATCTCCGTCAGCGTTGCGCCGGCCGGCATGGTCGACAGATACTCGGCCACCCTCAATCCGCGCTCAAGTCCTGGAATCTGATATCTTCCGTGCTGTACAATCTTCATACTGGAGCGCCCTTCTAGTTTGATATATAAAACTAAGTTTATAATATAGAACAGGAAATATGTCAAATGTGAAAATATTCTTTTTGAATTTCAGGATTCGATGCCTGCAGGAATCTTCTATTCCAGTATTGCCGCCTGTGCCCGCACAAGATCGTGCAGGGTGAACAATCCTGTCACAGATTTACCATCGCCGGAAACCAGAACCATTCCCGAAGGAGATTCGATGATAAGGTTCTCGATTTCGTGCAGAGTCTGATCGCTTTTGCATATAACAGCACGCTCAATCTTTGGCTGCACACCCCTGGCCAATGCATGCTCAATCTCTTTCCTGGTGATGACTCCGGTCGATAATGAATCGATCTCCACAGGAAAACACCTGTATGGATGTTCCGATAGCATTTGCCGCAAAGCAGGTTCCGTAATGTCCCGGATAATGACTGGTTTGGAATTGGTTACGGCCGAAACCGGCATATTTCTCCACGCAGTAAGATCACGCGGCGGTTTGATCTTCGTCAGCTCATGCCCATCCTGCAGAAGAATTTCATCATAGAAGTTGTGCCGACAGAACGCATGGGCAACGCCCTGGCTGATTAGCGCTCCAAGCATGAGCGCCGGTACAAGATCAAACTGATGGGTCATTTCGAAAATCATAAGAATAGATGTGAAAGGCGCCCTCACTACAGCGCCAAAACAGGCGCTCATCCCGACAGCTGCAAGCACAAACTGATCGTCGCACGACAATCCTATCCAATCGCTCGAAAGACCTCCCAGGGCAAAACCTGTCATTGCTCCGATAAAAAGCGTCGGAGAGAATATACCTCCGCAACCTCCCCTGCCGTAACATACAATTGTTGCGCCAAGTTTAGCCAAGGCCAGTAATGCTGCCACACGCCAGCCAATGCCTTCTGTAAGGGCATCAGACAGATCGCCATAACCAAGTCCGAACACGCCGATTCTGCCCGTTGCAAAAAATACTGCCACACCAAGGCCCCATGCAAGCAAACCGCCCGTAACTGGCTGAAACCAGCCCGGAAAACGACTTTTGTGTTTCACCCTGTATCTTAAACTAAGTGACGCATTCTGAAAGAACACCCCCGCTATCGAGGCCATGAAAGCAACAATCGGCACAGCGATGTAGACATGCCACGATTTCACACCAACTGCCGGCATGAGAAATGCAGGCTGACTGCCCAATATGGCATGGACTACAAAAGCACCGGCAACTGAGGCAAGCACTACACTTCCAAGCAACCTGCTGTTCAAATCGCCGATAAGTTCTTCAAGCACAAACGTTATGGAGGCAAGAGGAGTGTTGAAAGCCGCGGCCAAACCTGCAGCGGAACCGACGGCAGTCGCATGGCGGAGTCTCTGTTTTGGCGTGCCAAGGTAACGGGCAAGACAGGAAGCCGTTCCTCCGGCAACATAAACAGACGGACCTTCCCGGCCAAGACTGGCCCCGCCACCAATACTGATAACACCCGCGATAAACTTGATCAGCACAGGCCGCAGATGAAGTAATCCAAGATCTTTCCAGTAAGCAGCTTTCAGTTGAGGAATCCCGCTTCCGGCAGCTTCCGGACTGAATGAACTAAGCAACAATCCAACAATAATGGATGAACCCGCCACCACGACGAAACTGCCGATGATAAAACCGCCAGGCGACAGCTGTACCATTCTGCCCCAAAGCGACGAGAAAAGTCTGTTCATGAAAATCATGAACGCAACTGCCGCCAAACCACCAGCTACAGCGTAGATACTCGTAACAACCGGCGTACGAATTTTCTCAGGGATCCTGTCAATCAACGGCATCATGGAACCAACGCTTCTTGTGCAATATGAAAATTACATATCTTTTTAAAATGAAATATTTCCAGCACAAATTTGATTCCTATGCCCCGGGAAACATTCATTGCTAAAATTGCACCACGTCTTCGTTATGGTACAAAGAGAGGAATAACAGGATATAGTCACGAATATGGCGGGTAATGAGGAAATTATTTTTTACATGTTCCCTGCCGTTTGCACCCAGTTTCTTTGCATATTCCTGGTCATTTAAAAGTTGTTTCAGGTAATATACTGTCCCGTCTATGGAATAAGTCAGAATGCCGGAAAACTTATGTGTGATCTGCTGGGGTATTCCCCCAACCGCACCCGCTATAACCGGCTTGGCCTTCCAAAGCGCTTCAGCTACAGTCAGACCAAACCCCTCCTTGAGCGACTTTTGAAGAACAACGGAAGAGGCCCTTTGCAAAGCATTAATCTCAATGTCACTGCCGGGCGGTAAAAGCAGCACGTGGATGTCGGGATCATCTGCGGCGGCATTCTGGACATCCTCAAGAACCTTCGCACCCTCAGGATCATCCGTGGCCCCTCCTCCGGCAAGCACCATCTGGCAGTCGACGTGTTTCTTGACTTTCCGGTACACATCAATAACGCCAACGGGATCCTTCAGATAATCAAACCTGGAGATCTGGGTGACAATGGGCCTCGAAGTATCTATACCATATCCCTCAACAATCGATTTGATCTCATCATCCGGCAAATCCCGGTTTTTATCGCTCAACGGGTCAATGGACGGAGCAATAAGTATCTGCGGAATATCAAGATGTCTGGAAAAAGCCTGCGCGGAGAAAACTGCACTATCGTACCTGTCAATGTAACCCCTCAGAAAAGCCTCAATCTGGGCCGTGGGCTGGGTAAAATCAATATGACAGCGCCAGACCCACTTTCTGCCAATCTCACTCTTCTTCTCTATCAAACCTATGGGCTGTGAATCATGAATGAACACAACATCTCCATATGACGCCATCTCTCCAGCGTTATCGGCATTGACCTGCTTGAAATAATCGAACTCCTCATCGGAAAATGTAACGTCCACACCATGCAGCGCATTATGAATCTTCTTTGTTATCAGGAAGAAGCGCTCATTACCCTTTATAACATCCCAGCGTGCATCAACTCCCAGCTGCTTCAGAAGCGGCACCATTCGTGAAAGAATTTCAGCCACCCCGCCGCCAACAGCCGTGGAATTAACATTCTGCACTGTTTTGCCCCGCAGTTTATCCGCCAGGATGAAAAGCTCCTCTATTACGCTTTCCCCTACGATAGATGCGTATTCACTGATGTTTCTTTGCGACATGATGCCTCACAAGCTCTGCTATGCGTTTTCTCAATCCTTCAAGCGTCATCGTGTAAGGATCCAGACGCGCCAGTTTCTGCGCCAGATCCTCCTCTCCGATCCCCTTGAACCACGCGACAAAATCACTTCCCTCTTTCTTAAGGCGAAGCGGCGCCTCGAACATATGAAAATACAGCGAATGAACCGTAACCTTCTGGATCTGGTCAAGAAATTCATGAAGGTTACCAGCCTCATGGTTGGTCGGAAAAACAAACGTCTGGCAACTCCTGAAATAGAACTCCTGGCCTTCTGTACACATGGCCGTATCATGCCTGCTCGAAGCATGAGCTGTTATCACCTCGATGAAAGCCTGCCTTAGACTCTCTATCTTCATAAAAGAAATCGTGTCAACGCTTGCAATCGCCTCGGAAAGCTTTGCCTGGTTCAGGATATTCCCGACCCAGTAGGCAAAGTCATTCGGCGGTTCCGGCGACAGGTAGTGATGCTGCTGAAGGAAGCGATGTGTATGGTAATATATTGAAGAGCCGGGAACGGTCCTTATACCCTCCAGTAATTCTCCGATATTGTGCGCCTTCTGCCCCAGTACTTTAACGAGGTGCGCCTGTGAATAAAATCTGAACGGTGTAGTCATAATGACCCTTTACAATCAACCACATCATTATTGAAGCATCGACTATCGTCAAGAACACAGTCCGACGGAACAGCATTTTATTTCTTTGCTGATTCATACCGCTTTACAGGCGGGAACATTCCTGTAAACTGAGAACAATATCAGGATAATGGAGCAGCAGAATGATGGAACAGGGTAGATTGTTAACCAAGCTCGCCGATGGTACCATACGGCAGGTAAACCCGTTTACCGGAACCGAAATACTGACTATCCCCGGTCGCTCGGAAAGACCGGCGGCAAACAACGTTCCCTCCCCGCAAAAAGTCGAGAAAAGAAATCCCGAGGATTACTGCGACCTATGCGAAGGAAAATACTTCAACACCCCGCCAGAGAAAGAACGGCTGATACCAAAGGATTCCGGCTATGTTTCCATGAAGGATCTGTCCGCAGGTGAATTATCCCTTTCGCAACCGCTTTTCCGGCGTATTCCAAACCTCTTCGAGATATTCACCTATGACTACTGGCGAGAAAATTTCGGCACTACTCTGAGCCATGAAAACGAACTCCGGAAGAAAAGATATCTGGCCGACAATGACAGCCGGCACCATTTGCTCAACGTAATAGATCTGAAACTGACACGAACAGGTCGTGATCCCTCCAGCGTTGACGAAAAACAGAAATTAGCCATGGCCGACGCCTTTTTCGGAGGAGGACATGAATTGATCGTGGCCGGCAAACACTACGTCGGTGAGTCATGGCCGATACCAAGGCTTTATTCATCAGGCGAGATGTCTCCCGAGGAACATTTCCATTTCTTCAAATTCACAATCAGCGGCATGGCGGCATGCTATGACGTAAACCCGGCTGTCAGGTATGTCGTTGTCTTCCAGAACTGGCTGAGACCTGCAGGCGCATCATTCGATCACCTCCATAAGCAGATTGTCGCCGCAGACAGGCATGGTCCTGTCATCGAACAGATGCTGAATGCAGCACGCCGGAATCCGGATATATTCAGCGAACTCGGTCCCGTAATGGCCCGGGAACTCCGCCTCCTGATAGCAGAGAATGAACATGCGCTCGCTTTCGCCGACATCGGACACATTTATCCTACCGTAACGATCCAGTCAAAAAGCAGAACCTGCGATCCATGCAGATTCAACGACGATGAACTCCGCGGCATGTCGGACCTCGTTCATTCCGTGCATCGCGCGATCGGAGGATCTACATCCTGTAACGAAGAATGGTATTATGCGCCAAGGGGAGCTGGCATCTCAATGCCCTGGCGCATAAGCATCAAGCAGCGGATCAACACTCCTGCCGGGTTTGAAGGTGTCACAGGAACATACATAATCCCAATCGATCCCATCAACCTGCGAAAGCAACTTCTTCTCCGTCTGCCGGGTTGTGTCGTGCCGTAGCATAACTCTACCGGAACCGTTTTCAGGATTGTCTCACTGCATGATCTACTTCCATTTTCCATCGGATATAACAGCGTAATTACAGCCTCAGTACACAGAGTCTTCAGCTTTTCACGTCGCCGGTTCAAACCAGATCAAGATAGTGTGTATACAACTCTTCAGTCCTTCTTTGACATACGGGTTATGGGGCTCTAATCTTGTTGTAAATGGAGTTAATTCTTTTGGCTGAGTCTGTAAACAGAAATGTCGGTAATTCATCAGGCTCCAGACCACACGTTGTGCCAGGCGAAATTCTCTTTACCGTTGACACCTCCTCAGTCTCTATTGCAAATTACCATTTCAATGAGATAAGAGGTATCCTATGAGTGATTTCTATCAGAGTGGTCCTGTAACTGCGCTTCCACGACTAGTGCCTGATGCAAATGAATATCTCGAGAATCACATTCTGGCACTGACCGCGAAGTTCCCTGTCTCCCTGGTGTTACCAATGGTTCCGGGTGAGATGAACCGCCCCGCATTGACCACTATTCTTGAAGAGTTATCCAAAACAAGGTATCTTGATTCCCTTGTGATCTCCCTGAATAAGGCGACTCTCGAGGATTATCGCCGTACGTTGGAATTCTTCGCACCGTATCCGGGCAAGTTTGTGATCGTATGGAGCGAGTCTCCGGCCATCAGCCATTTCTTCCAAACGCTCGAGGGAGCGGGGCTTAACATCGGCACACCGGGCAAGGGTCGAGCCTGCTGGCTGGCAATGGGATATCTACTGGCCGAGGAAAAGGTAGACTACATGGCTTTCCAGGATGCGGACGTGGTCAATTTCAGCCGGGAAATGCTGGCAAGGCTGATCATGCCTGTCTTGAACCCGATTGTAGACTACGATTTTGTCAAAGCTTACTACGCACGTGTGACAGATCGTCTTCACGGTCGGGTTACACGTTTGTTTGTCTCTCCCTTGCTCGCCGCCTTTACACGCCTGATTGGACAGGAACCCTACATCCGCTATCTCTCCTCATTCCGTTACCCGTTGTCGGGCGAGTTCGCCATACAGCGTGATCTTGCATCCAGAATGCGGTTGCCATCGGATTGGGGCCTCGAGATTGTCTCGCTGTTTGAGGTACACCGGCACCGGGCTCCGGTACGGATTTGTCAAGTGGAGATCGCGGACCACTACGAGCACAAACACCAGGACCTGTGCGCTAATGACGCTTCGAAGGGACTGAACCGCATGGCCATAGACGTCGGTACTCACCTGTTGCGGACACTGGCCGCATCCGGAATCGTTCTCTCCAGTGGCTTGCTCGAAAGCCTGCTGGCCGCCTACCAGCGGGAGGCCGAGGATGCTGTCGCCGACAGCTATGCGGTATCGACCATTAACGGCCTTAAATTCGACAGGCACGAAGAGGAGGTCAACGTTCAGACATTTGTCGGGGCTCTACGCGCCGCGATCACTGAGTTCCACAAGGATCCGGTTGGTCCGCCTCTGGTTCCCAACTGGGCACGCGTGTGGTCAGGCGTAAGTAATTCCGGATCAATGTTACTAGAAGCTGTCAAACGCGGCCCTGAATGACACGAGAAAGCCATGAACAAGGTCAACTCACCACCCAAGATACTTGTGGTTACCGACCTTGACGGGACACTGCTGGACGAGAAGACTTACGAGTTTACAGCCGCAGGCGAGGCGCTTGCCTTGCTGCGTAAACG
>Ga0156394_1087_pt1 | contig 14870 bp, 12 predicted proteins | sample RifOxyA3_FD_108038 | JGI IMG/M metagenome (GOLD analysis project Ga0156394, IMG submission 108038) | Lentisphaerae bacterium RIFOXYA12_FULL_48_11 | reverse complement strand
CACAGATATCGCCGGTTCCAGCGCTACCGTCAAGATCCGCTCGCTCGAACATGACGGGAAGACCTGGTTCTACGTCGTCAACACAACCGATACACCGGCAACACTTGGCATCACACTAGACAATGACAAAGTGACAGACCTGCTGACCGAAGGAAAGCCGGCAGAACTTGCAGGAAAGACACTGACACTGAAACTCCAGCCCTACCAACTCAGATCCTTCAATGCTCCGGCTAAAACAAACGTCAGAAATATCTCGAACTTACGTTAGCAGGAGAAATCATGAACTCCAATAGTACTAACTGTGACTTTCAAAAAGTGGTCCTGTCGGCGCCAGATGGTGCTCAGGCAGAACTTTATCCTTACGGTGCACACGTTACATCGTGGCGTCCAGCAGGTGACATGGAACGCTTGTTCTTAAGCGAGTGCGCCGAGTTACGATCGGGAATAGCTATCCGCGGAGGTGTGCCGATTTGTTTCCCGCAATTCGCCGGGGAAGGTCCGTTACTCAAACACGGCTTTGCGCGTCTTACGATGTGGAAACTTGTACGCATTGATAAGACGAGTATTTCTGCGCAGGCCATCATGCAACTGGAAGATACGAAAGCCACGCGTGCCATCTGGCCACATGCTTTTCGAGCTACGCTGACGGTGACGGTAGGTGGACCACGCCTGCGGCTGGAGCTTGCGATACAGAATACGGGAGCCACATCGTTTACCTTCACCGGCGCTCTACACACGTATCTCCGGGTGAACGATATTGCAACAACCGTGGTGGAGAATCTGGGTGGAGTGCACTACCGCGATGATGTAACGGGCGAGAGAGATGTTGTACAGACCGGATCTGACCTCTGTTTCACCGGCGAAGTGGACCGGGTATATCGTCAAGTCCCGGCACAGGTGGTGGTGCGCGAACCGGAGCGAAGCATGATTGTACAATCTAATGGCTTTTCCGATATCGTGGTATGGAACCCTGGCCCAAAGCTTTGTGCGGCGCTCCCGGACATGGAGCCGGCTGGTTATCGCCGCATGGTATGCGTAGAGGCGGCTGTGGTCAGCATGCCTGCAGAGGTGCCGGCCGGTGCCACCTGGTACGGGATGCAGGAATTAAGGTCCGGAAACAAGGATTAAGATAATGACTTTTACAAGAAATGTGATCCTCTATGCCAGCATCCTTTTTGCCTGCGGGATAGGTATTGCCAGCGCCAAAGACTGGCCTGAGTGGTGTGGACAAGCCTCGCGTAATATGGCTGCAAAGAGTGACCAGAGGTTGCCGGATTCGGTTGATTGCGGCATACAGAACGACGCAGGTGAGGTGGACATCCAATCAACGAAGAATGTCAAGTGGGTTGCCAGAATTGGCCGGCGAACCACCGGTAGCCCCGTGATAAGCCGGGGCAGAGTGTTTGTAGGGACAATATGGGAAGGTGGAGACGAAGCATGCTTCCTGTGCCTGGACGAAAAGACCGGCAGCCTGCTCGGTTCATTCATTTGTCCCAAGCCTTCCAGAGGCAAGCTGGAAGCCTGGGCCATCAGTTCAACCCCCACTGTTGAAGATGATCGGCTGTACTTTGTGAGCCCACATCAGGAAGCAATGTGCATTGATCTGAAAATACTTCTGGGCAAACACAATCCCGGTGAAATGAATGACAAGGCAACTATCGAACAGCTATCTCTGAAGAGTATTCTCTGGCGATATGACATGTTTGAAAAGCTCAAGGCTTATTACCACCACACGGCAAGTTCCTCCGTACTGGTACACGGAGACTATGTATATGTATGCACCGGTAACGGGCGCTCCTGGGTTCCCGGGCGGATACCATTCTCTCCGTTGACCCCCAGCCTGATCGTATTCAACAAAATGACGGGTCAACTAGTCGCGCGCGATGACGAGCAGATAGGAGAACAGATCTACAGGGGACAATATACATCCCCGTCCCTTGGTATTGTGAACGGAAAGGCTCAGATTCTCTTTGCCACTGGAGACGGCATCTGCCATGCCTTCGAACCGGTTGATCCGACGGCACATGTTGTGCCAGACCGCTGGACAAACACAAGCCTGCGCGGACCCATTGTGTATTTCATCGATGTCAGGGAAAAGGACACCGGCGGGCTTTTGCCATCGGAATATGCTCGTTCAGTTAATCTTCTTTCGACCTTGCCCAACCCCGCTCTTCCGCTTGAGTTCCGCTTTTCGATGAATGTGCCGGCGACCACACCCATCGACGTCATTCCGACGGCCAGCGTTCCCGACGTGCCTGTTCTAAAAAAGATATGGTGGTTCGACTGCATTCCATCGGATTACAAGAAAGTCCCATTCTATCCGCATCAGATCAAGGGAGACGGCCGCGGGCATCCGTGCGACATCATCGGCACTCCGGTCTTCCATAGCAATCGTGTCTACGTGGCAATTGGCGGTGATCCCAATCACGGCGGAAGAGACAGCAAGGGAAGGATTGTCTGTATCGATGCAACCATGACCGGCGACGTAACGGAGAAGGCAATGATATGGTCCTACACCAACATGAATCAGAGCGTCTCCACCGTGGCAGTAGCTGACGGCCTGGTCTTTGTCGTGGATAGTGCCTACACAGTCTATTGCCTGGATGCCGACACAGGCCATTGTTACTGGACACATTCAGCCCGGCAGAATGCAACGTGCTTCAGTTCACCGCTCGTTGCGGATGGAAAGGTGTATATCGAGAAAACCATCCTGGCGGCGACCAGAAAATTTGAATTACACGATGGAATCAATAACCGTCAGCTCACGGAATACAGCAGCCATTGCGTTGCCAACGGAGTAGTATTTGCAGTTATCGGAAGGCGCCTGTGGGCGATATGCGATAAATCCGACCATACAGAGAGATGATAAAACGCACGGCTAACCATCCTACTTGGCAGACGTCTTGTCCGGCGACCCGTACCGTGTTGCGTACATGGTCGCGCCTATTGCCTGAGATGCAGCAACCAGCTCCGGATATGGCTGGTCTGTGACTGTCAGAAAACCTATCTGGTAATTCTCTCCGTCTCCACGTCCTGTAAGTGCCTGGTCCCGCCACTGGAACCAATGCGTGCCGACATACCTTGGATGGTTGAGACATGAGATTAGGAAATTCCTGTAGCATTCCGCACGCTCAGCCTGGCTCCCTGTCGATACCAATCCTGTGTGGAATATCCCGCGATCCAGGGCACCGAAATGAAATTCACCGTTAATTATCGGCTTGTCATCGCTGTCGACAGGAAGATCCTTGTTTACGGACTTACTGTAAGTGTTGACGCTCACCACATCACAGTATTTAGCGGCGGCTCGGTAGACTGACGGCGCACCCCACGCAATACGACAGCCAAGGTAGAGTTTGTCGGGCGCTGCGGCTTTGACCGCATCGCGAATGACACGGAAATACTGCTCAGCAATTTCCTTGTGGAAACCTTCGAGGTCAGGACCGCAGAGCTTCATGTCAGGCTTGTTCGTACTGGCTATGAAAGCATCCCACTCCGCGAACGAAGTACCCCAGACTTTATTCAGTTCACCGATGCCACCATACTTTTTCTCAAGCCATGATTTCATTGCCAGTTTCGACGGCTGGGTAGCAGGCGACAATAGCGAGGAAAGCGCGAGCGATTTATCATCCTTGCCCCATGAAAGTTCGTTGTCCACAAAATAGCCTATGCACCATGGGTCATTTGCGGTACCGATCTTTTGCTGATCAATGGCGCGTGCACGGATGGTATCGGAAAACTCCCGCGAGAATGGATCCGGAAACTTACCCCACCAACCCTCGGAGCCTTCGATACGCGGCCCGCTTGTCCCGAAAGTGGCGGTATACGGCGTGCGCTTTAAAAGGTAGACTTTTGGATCAGACCAGTTGGCAACGGTATTGAGCCCCCAGGCCCGAATACGCTGGTGCGCCATATCGGCAAAAATATCCGGCCAGTTTGCGCCATACTTGCGGAGCATGTTGGAACGGGAAAAATCAAAAGTCTTGAACTTACCCCTGTCCTTGTAAAAGCCGTGAGGAGCCCAACTGCTCGAGCCATAGAAAGCAGCAAAAGGCGAATCTTTCTCTGGCAGCCATGAGAAATATTTCTCACGATCACTTATGCCGGTATCCGAACTCGGACGGACACAATCAACACCATGCGAGAAGAAAAGACGGCCATCGGGATCCACCAACCACCACTTGCCATTCACCTTTTCGGTACGGAAGTGACCGGTGGCCTTCAATAACGGACCTTTAGTCCAACCTCCCCATGCGTTACGGTCATCTGGGCCCTTGGACTCTGCAAGTTCTCTCATCTCTCGTTCTTTTGCTGCCTGCAATTCAGTCTCAGAATGTACTTTCCCGGGCCAGTCGGCATGGACAAACTGCCCGAACATGTCCACAAAGGGAAGGAAGCCTTCTGCTTTCATTAAGGCAAGCGGCTTTTCCTCAGCTTCAACCTTGAGAACCTCAAACGTGGCTGGCATTTCAAGCTTGTTCAGAAAAACATGAAGCTCAGCTGTCTTGCGTATATTGAAAGAACCTCCTTCGATTGCCGCAGGAAAGCCCCGCATTCCCACCAGATCAAGAGACTTGTCCAGAACCCACGGAGTCTGTCGAAGGTTTGCCACGATTACACCTTTTTCGCCGGGTTGAATCAGAACATTACCTCCAGGAGCGTGCCCCTTCTGATCACGGTTCTTTACGCTGAGACTGACTATCAGCGATCGCGTGTCAACGTTGCGTACAGTAACGCGTAACACACCATATGCAGAAAGATCACGTTCACCCTGTTTGAAAAAAATTGTAACTCCCGGCCAGTTGTAACCGACGCCGGCATGGACACGAACAACACGCTGGGTATCAACAGAGATTTCAGAAGCATTGTGTTTTCTGACATCAGCCTCGTCCGACGGCCAGATGGTCAATGTTCCGGCCCTCAGACTTGAAACAACAAGAAAGGTAGAAAACACGGTGAAGAAAAACCGTAGATTCATGAGTCATCCCTAATTAGTGGTTTATGTTGACGGCAAATTGAAGCACAAAGCCACCAACACACCAAGGAGAAAAGCTGTCAGGCTGATCAAACTCAGCGCTGTTCACAAATCATGGAATCCGGCCTGGACAATGCTGCGGCGAAGTCTCATTAACGCATCAACCGTTGTCTGGGGAATCAAGCCATGGTTATCCGGCGGTGCGTCGAGCAGAAAATTGACACCGGCTTCGAGACAGGCATGAAACTGGGCCAATACTTTCTGGTCATCCCTCGGGGATTGCCCATCCACCCACCACCACGACGGCATGATGGAATCGCAAAACTCACCGGGTATGTAGTATTCCTTCCCCTCAACGGTCTTCCAAGGGGAATATCCCGTTTTCGAGGGCAGCGTTCTTTCGAGAGAAACAAGATCTGTCGGCCAGATTTTGTCGACCGGAACCTTTGTGCCGTCGTGAAATCCGCCGTTCATCAGGATGACGGCGTTTGGCTGGAGCCGCGCCATATGTTCGTACAGGAACGTTCGGTAACCACGACCCAGAACGTGGGGAATATCGATCCACACCTCAGCGATCGAACCGTAACCGGTCAGCAACTCGGTAATCTGGTTCGTCATGAACGTCTGATGCATCGACGTGACATACTTCCAATCATCCGCTGGCGGACGTCCATCCAAGTGTCGGAAATCAACCGAAGGATAATACAACCCCGGACGAATACCGCATTTCTCACACGCCGTGACGTATTTCTCAACGACATCGGTCTTGTTGCCGCTGTTGGCAACCGTATAGTCGGTGTATTTGCTTGGCCACAGGCAAAAGCCCGGATGCCGTTTGGCTGTCAGTACGGCGTATTTCATCCCCGCATCCCTTGCCACAGAGATCCATTGCCCGACATCGAGTTTGTCCGGCGCATAAACAGCCGGCGGTATCTTCCGCATCTCATCCGTGACCTTCCCATGGATTGTACCACGGTAGAACGCCTGAATGTCATATGAAATGAACATCCCGTAACGCAGGGCTTCAAATTGTTTGAGCCGCTCCAGAGTCAGACGCTGGTCACCGCGGCAACCAGCTCGTTCTGCCGCTCGAGTATTGATTGCCACGGAGCCCGCCACCGCTGCAGCGCCTTTGATAAAACCGCGACGATTCAGCTGTTGCCTGGTCATAAAAGAAGTCCTCCAGTTGAATATTGCTCGATAATCATGGACCCAATGATTATCCTAACTCATTTCAAACACCAAATGTAATTTTGCGCAATAAAACTGGATAATTGCGCAACCGGCATAGATACCAGAGAGTGGAAATGATCACAGGATGCCGACCCGGCTTTATCTACCATGAACCCTGTCCCGGTATTTATGCGGCGTCAGACCGGTGTCACGCTTGAAAATACGCGACAGGTATTCCGACGAGCCAAATCCTGAACCAGCGGCAACGGCGGAAACAGACATGTTCGTTTCCGCCAGAAGCTGTTTGGCGCGTTCAAGGTGCACGCGCCGAATCTCGGCTGCGGGAGTTCTTCCAAGAACGTCACGAAAACGCAATTCAAGCCGGCGGCGCGACAGTGAAACCGAACGAAGCACATCGCCAACCCCTATAGGCTTGGTGACGTTGTCCCGGATGAAGGCCACCGCGCGGGCCACATCGGCATCATCGATGGCCAGGGTGTCTGTCGACTGACGCGTCACCACTCCGACGGGCTCAATAAGGACCGGCTTCCTGGGCTTGTGTCCGCCATGCATCAACCTCTCGAGCAAGGCGGCCGCTTCATAACCGATTCGTTCGGAGTTAAGAGCCACACCGGACAACGAGGGATAGCACACATCGCAAAGCACATTGTCCTCATCCCCGGCCAACACCGCAACCTGTTCCGGCACGTTCAACTCCGCGTCCCTGCACGCATTGACTACCTGCCGCGCATACAGGGTCGGCCATGCCAGAACACCGACCGGCTTGGGTAACGCCTTGAGCCATGATGTCAATGCGCACTGACGAACATCTGAATCAACCGAGGGATCCGTTTCGCCACCGGAATCGAAGACTCGGCACTCGCAGCCAGCCCTGCCCAATGCACTAACGAACTCCTGGCAATAGTTCTGCACGTAAATATCGCTATGAAGACCGTAGTAGGCAAAATGGCGGAGTCCGCAATCAAGCAGATATTCCGCCGCAAGACAGGCCGCCGCACGAATGTCAGTCGTAACCCGCGGCAGGTTCACGTCTTGAATTCTGGAGGCCGAAATATTGACGATAGGTTTCCTGATAGCCGACAAAGCCCGGGCAAGGTCATGATTATATACGCCTGCAATGATTCCATGGCCGTCCCACTTTGCCGGCAGAGGCATTGGCGCGTTGCGTCCCCAGGACCAAAGCCAGACACGCCATGATCCACACGCCCGGGAGTAGTTACCGATGCCACGGACAATCGATCGCCCCCATTCATCCGTAGTGTCCACCACCACCGCCACATACGAGACTTTTCTTCTCATCTTCATTCTGCAAGCGTACACAATACTAATGTACACTTCAATGAAGGTTCTGAATTCCGGACTGACTCCGTGAGACCCAAATCGGGCTTGACCAGGCATGGGAGCGATTGCCGTGCGGGTCGGTATCGGTTTGAATCACGCGCAGGTAGTAATAGCTCGGTCCGGCAAAGGTCTCGTCCACATACGCGAACGATACGTTCTGTTTCTGCGAACGAAGCGCATGAAGGACATTGCCATCGCGGACGATGACAATTTCTTCAACAGGGGCCGTTCCTTTGACATCCACCATAATCTGCGGTTTGCCGGCCGACTCGATCTCCTCACCCATGAAATGTCCGTTGATACGGAAATCGAGACTAATGCGGGCATGATTGATCGCGTAGTTCCGCCGGTGGCGCAGTGCGTCAAAGACAGCCTCGCACGTCAATTCCGTTGCCAGCACGGCAGTGCGGGCAGCGGGCCTGCCTTCGTGGCTGTCGCTTCCCGCCACGAAGCCGGTGCGGCCGCCGCGGTTGAGAAACTCGCGCAGGCTCTTTTCCCAATTCAGCTCGTATGTCCTGCCCTTGTGGCGACTGACATCCAGGCCCATCTCGGTATTGACGATAACGGAACTGTTCGCAGGGACGTATTCCCACTGATCTCCTGCCTCGTTGAAAAGAGCAAAGGGATGGTTGTTCTGGATCAGACCGCCCTGCCTGCGTACCGCCTCAGCCAGGGTATCGGGATTGTTGTATGCGACATCCTTCGCGCTGAAAAGATAGCCGATACGGTTCGTAAAATAGACATTCTTGTGATTGTAGAATTTCGGAGGCCCCGGAAACAGCCGCTCTGTCGGACCGTTAGTGAAACCGGACCAATACTTTGCCTGTGACGTCCATTCGTAGCCACCGATTGCGACAAAGCGTCCGGTGGCGTTGAACTCATCTGCCTTGTCCTGGACAAGCGTCCAATTTTCTTTCGGCATGCGCCACTGGGGGCGGCCATTTCCGAAATCATGATCCGTGAGGATGGCGAAATCAAGTCTGGCCACATCGCGGGCATGAGTGAAGTAGTCGTCGGGACTGCCTTTGCCGTCGGATAACGAGGAATGCCCATGCACGTCGCCCCAGTAGATGTGGTATTGGCCGAAGACTGTGCCGGTGCACAACAAAAGCAGCAGCAGCGGGCGAAGCAGGATGCTGCTCAAACTGGAATGAATGAAATCAATATTCATCAATATTATGGGAAATCCCCCGTCTAACGGGGTCAGACTGTGAAGAGTAAGTATATTGTTGACGGAGAAAGGGGATGTGTAGGTGTGGTCGCCAAGGTTTGGTTCGGTGGATATTGTCTCCTTACAAACGTCACTTCCCACTCGCCTTCTCAATCTCCATGAGACATTGACCAAAATGACGGCAATCAAGAACAGGAATGCGAGGAACGCGAGATAAATGTACATATGATCTCTGCACCCAGAGAGTAATTCTTTCTCCGATTGAGGCTGCATTAGCCACCTGCACACATCAAAGAAGTGCCAGCATCCCGCAACACAGACAACGAAAGAAAGACAAGCGTAGCCAAAACCACACGCCGAGGCCCGTTTGTCGTCTTTCGTTCTATTCTCCGAATTCATAATTTTCTTCACCGAACGACGAAAGTCAGGTTCCGAGCGGAACGCGAGGTAACCTGGACTTTCTGGTTCGGCTTGATATTTCAATGAATCGACCAGATGCAAAGCGATGGAGTACGCTAGCCATAAGGGTCTGGTAGGGCATGCCGTCTTCAACGGCAATGGTTTGAAGTTCCTCCAGATCCTTGGATGAAATACGGATATTAACCCTTCTGTTTTTGGCAAGAGTGTTTTTTGCGTAAGTGACATGACGCGCAATCTCTTGCCGACGATTTGCAGCCGGTTTCCATTCGCCGCGTTCAAACGAGTCCAGAATGTCTTGTTCTTCTTTGTCCAACTTAATCTTTTGCATTGCCTTCTCCTAAGTATTCGCGCGTTGCTTTTCTACTGGGAATGATGGTCTTCAGGAATCTGCCCTCAGCCGATTCTGTAAACGGTACCACATAGGCGTAATCGCCGACACGAATGACCAGAATTTGCTGACCAGGATGCCGCGTCTGATTCGGATGTTCGTACACATCCAGAAGATCACCGTCTTCAATATGCATTACAACTTGTTCAAAACTGATTCCTCTCTCAGTTTTGAGCTGAACATTCTTCTCTGCATTCCACTGGTAGTGATGCATGTCGAGAAGGTACTACAATGTGTGCCTTATGGCAACGTTTTATTATCACCTTTTTCATGCCGAACGTACATTTTCACCGTTTCGAGTCCGCCGCGGACGAAGAATACGGTAAAAACTTGTTGGGCTAGTTATTTAAAACGTTATCAGCGGTCAATGCCCCAGCCTTTCATTACAGAGTCTCCATACATAACAAATCCGTTATCTCCGTAATGTCCGACTCTGAGATAATACTTAATTCCTTGGGAATCAATTTCGTACTGCCATCTTCCATATTTTGTTTTGGGTAAGACTATTTGTGATTCTCTTATGTCAATGGGGTATTTGCCGTTCTTTAGTCGATAATCTTCTAATTTCTCTTTGATCTCGTTACCTTGCTTTTTAAGCTTTTTAAGATCGTCAGAATTATACAACCATGCTGGCCATGTTACGATGTTGCATACGATCAAAATGATAATTATCGTGACAAGTATGCAAATCCTTTTAAACAACAAGATTCTTTGTTGATCCTTTTCTCTTAACAAAGATACCGTTTGGATTGCTACCACAACCAGTAGAGTTAAAACAAGAAACGATAATATTACATTAACCCCTGTAGGCATTTATGATTTCATTCCTATCTCTTCAAAGCCCAACACACGTATTTAGACTGAATAAACTTCGCTAACACAGATATGGCCCTCCCATTCTTTCGTATCTTACCTCGCCATTTAGCCAAACTCAAGTGCCGTTAGAGTGGCTAATTGCCCATTGAGTATGCCGTTTTAAAATGCAGGGTAATGTTGGCGATTGTAACGGGTATGGGAGTATGGAATAATAATTTCATGAGAGTGAAACGGTCTCTATTCAAGCGTCCCAAATGGAGCCTCAAATCTTCCTTCCTGACCGCCTTGGGTTTAATTGCCGTAATAACTCCCCTCGTTATGCTTACGGTCAAGAAATCAATATGGGTGGAACTGGAAATCGTAACAGGAATATTAACAGTCCTGATGTTTGTTTATATGTCGGTAATTCTGCATCAGGGAGTGCGGTTTGATAAAAAGGAAAGGTTTGCGATTGACTGGCATAAAGGGCAAAAACCTACAATAAGTGATGCCTTTGATATTACCAGCAGTCTCTCCCCGGTAGACTTGGATTTTCCTTTTACACAAGCTGGGGCGGAAGAAGGAATAGTTGGCGCAATTATCGGGGTTATTTTAGATGTCGTAATATCATTTCTACTTATTGCGATTATTTGCTTCATCATATGGTTCGGCGCTAATTTTCTGTTGGATGGAATATTTATTGTAACGCTACCCTTGTTTTATTTTCACAGGAGGTCGTTACGGTATCTTGTTGCAAAAGGAAGAGCTTGCAAGGGTAACTGGGCGAAATCATTAATACATGCCTTTACATCCAGCGTTCTGTATACGGCTTGGTTCTACCTGATTGTTTATACGGCTAATCATATTTCCAGAACTATGGGGAAATGATTATAAATATTTACTTTGTTAACACCACCAGTAACGCAACCAAGGCAGATTCATTGATTCAAAAGGCAAAAGAACTAATTACCTCCGATGAAAGATTCAAAGGCATTGGTATAGGTAGTTCGGGCCTCGGAAAACTTTACTTAGATTTCAAATTCTCAGCAGAGGGGAAGGTGAACGTCGCTTCGCGATTCAGGAGGGCCTGGCCAAAGTTGAGCATCGAGTCATTGCCGATCTGCCGGATCGTGATGGGGTTGATCAGCATATTGGCGACCATGCCGACAAACTGGCCCTTGAGCTTCTGGAACAGATTATCCCCGGCATCCCGCCGCTTCACGGAATCGACGCGCACGCCCATGCGGGGTGGCTTGCCGTTCCGGTTGAACTCCAACAGGTTGACGCGGGCTACAAGTTCGTTTTCGAACTTCAACACGCCATCGACCAACCGTACGTCTTTTAGACCAATAGTCACAGGGCTGTCGGCGCCACGACCGTTGAAATGCAGGCGGACGGTTGTGACGGTTTTACTGTTTCCTTCCATGCGGCCTTCAACATCCAACCACCCCTTGCCAGGCCCTTCATACCGGATGTAGTCGAGCTGTTTCTCCAACGTCTTGCCGGCCGCCAGATGACGTGCCTGACGGCAGAAGTTCTTCGATTGGTCGATGGCGTAATGCCGGAAGCCCTGACCGAATACGTCGAAGGCCATGTTTATTGAAAAGTGATCCTCCTTCGACTCCTGCCGGATGGATACCACGCGGACCCGCAGTGTGTTGGTTGGGCTTTCTGAAATTGTGACTGGTTCCGGCGAAATCAGTGCTACGAAATACATGAAGTCCGCGATCCGTATATCGTTTCCAGGCTGCCCGGCATAGTCCAGCTTCAGGACAGGGCCAGAGGACGGAGCCGGCGAGATGGCTGTGTCACCGTACACCGGAACGGAGACGGCCCCCAGAACGGCGAACAAAAAGCTGATAAGAAATTGCTTATGCGGGAGCAATTCTGAAATACCGAAGCGAGCTTCAATGCTCTTGTCCCATTTCATTGTTAAAGTTTATGCATGGTTATAATTGATGACAAGATTTCTCGATAACAGTTTAGCCCAGCTGCCCTAGCCCCAATGTACACACGACATCAGCCAAGATATGCTCCGTTTTCCTTAAGTATACCCTGAAGCTTGCCGACGTTTACATCACGCGGCGTACAATTGTCCTTAACCGCAAGAGCAGCGGCTGTTCCAGCCGCCATACCTGTCGTGAAACAGGCAGGAATCAGCCTGCAGGTTTCGGCCGAATTAAGATCCATGGAAATGCACCTTCCTGCCGCAATGACATTATCAACGGTTTTAGGAACGAGAGCACCGTACGGAATATAGACCTGGTTTTTGGCAGATGGGGATTTACTGGCAATTCCTATGATATCTTTATAACTGTCCGGCTTGACCGCAGTATCATAAGCCATATGGGTCACACCCTTGAGCAGCCTGGTAATCCTAACACCAAGTTGAGAAGCAACATCCAGCAGAAATGCGTTTTCATTGCCGGGCGCCTTCTTTGTTTTTTCAAAACTATCCCATATCCTCTTGCGCAAATCCATTTCCAGGCGGGTCAGGTCTTCGACATTCAGGCCATCGCCCATTTCGTTGCCGCTGCCTCCCCATCGGACACCTTTGATTGGAGAATTGACTTTCTTGTCGGGGGACAGGCCGCCAACCCGATATACAAGCCCGATATACCTGGAATACTTTGTATATTCCGCACCGGCAGCGGCATAAATATCACCGTCACCACTTGCATCAACAACGATCTTTGCAAGGATGGCCTGCCTCCCGGATTTACTTTCAAAGACCGCGCCCTTCACCTTGTCCCCGTCCATTACGGCATCAACACCCCAGGAATGAAGAAACACCTTTGCCCCGGATTCCCTGACCATTTCGCTTAAGACATACTTGGATGACTCGGGATCAGCGTCAGGGTCTTTTCCGTTTTTCCAGTCAGTAATGCAATTACTTCCGAGCGCTGTCAGCCTTTTTATAAGCTCTTCATTGACACCCCTTGCCACCTGTACGGTTTCACCTTTCACTTTCGAAAAAGTACCCTGAAGGAGCAGCACAAGACCTGCGGTGAAGAGTCCGCCAAAACAACCATACCGCTCAAGCAGCGCAACATTGACTCCAAGCTTCCTTGCAGCTATCGCAGCCGCAACACCGGCAGGTCCGCCACCGACAACAAGAACATCCACATCGCATTTCTGGATCAGTTCCCGTTCCGGCTGCATGATTCTCCCGCCCTTTAAAACTGCACTCTTATTCCTGTCATTCGTCATGGCTTTGCCGGATTCTATTTCATCCTTGGTGGGACTGAACTGATCGGCAAAAAGACTGTTGGCACAAAAACCGGCGGCAACGCTGGACAAACCAAGTCGATTTATGAATTCTCTTCTGGAACAACTATTTTTCATTTTAGCACTCCTCGCTAGTAACAGTTGCGTTACAGATACATTGTTATTTCTTACAGCATAAATGTCCGACCCCAATACCCGGCAGACAGCTCTTCCGGTTTGTCTCCGTATTCAGATTATGCAATCATGTTTTTACTGCTTTCCGATTGGTGCAGCAAGCTTTGCAATGTCATAGGCAGACAGTACGCGGCGGTATACCCGAACATCATCCAGCCAACCCCTGAAACGTGCACGGTCAAGATCCGAACCATGTGCCCCGACTGTAATTGACCTGCCTGGATTGATAAAGCCCCGACGTTCCAGTGTTCCGGCTTCCCTGCCATTAACGTACAGGCGCATGATCTTGTTGTCGAATGTTGCGGCAACATGCGACCATTCATTCACCGGTAGTTTTCCCGGACCCCTAAGTCCATGACTCCAGTTCTCACGCGGAACCTGCCAGTTCGGATGTCCGCCGCTCAGGCCGAGACGATACCCGTCCGTACCACGCCCGACAGTGTTAAGCATCCAGCGGTCGCTCTGTCCATCTTCAGATGGCTTGCACCACAACGTCACGGTAATGCCACCCGGATGGAAAAAGGGAGCCGGGACAGCCGCAACCGCGCCGCCTGCCCCGCATCGCAGGACCTTTCCTCCGCGGCCAGTCTCAATAGAAACACCTTCGCACCTGAGCTTGCAATTATTCGGGGAAGAATCGGCAAGAAGTCCACCTTCCTCCGTTTCAAATTCCCAGCATGCCAGCAGGTCGCCCGTAATGCGAAGCGGCTGCCATGGCATGCGGTCACCATACCCTGCACGGACCTCCTCGTAACGTTTCTGAGGTGCAGGCATGCCGAGATCTTCGGGAATGATATCGGTAACAGCCTCAGGCGCCCAGTCGGTGCAGAAAATACGTTTGATAGCATTCACAAAAGTGAAGCCGGTACCCGTGGTCGGTTCAATATAATGGCCCTCGCCGAATTCGGTCCAGTTATCAAACACGACTATTCTGCTGTCCCATCGGCCTGCCGGTTTTGCATCAACAAGCGCCCTGGCGTCACGGCAGGCTGCTTCAAAATTGGCCGCCTTTGGATCGGCAATGTAACTGCCTATACCGCGATGTACCCTGTCCCAGGGACGGTCATCCCGGCCCATAACAACATTGGGTATGTCCGGAACACTGCCTGTTGAAGTATCTCGATCGATCCATGTCTTGGTATGTCCGGAACACTGCCTGTTGAAGTATCTCGATCGATCCATGTCTT
>Ga0156394_1218_pt2 | contig 14939 bp, 12 predicted proteins | sample RifOxyA3_FD_108038 | JGI IMG/M metagenome (GOLD analysis project Ga0156394, IMG submission 108038) | Lentisphaerae bacterium RIFOXYA12_FULL_48_11 | reverse complement strand
CTGACCCATTATATCGACAGTGTCGAGGGCAATAATGCCAACCCCGGTATATCGCCCGATGCGCCCTGGCGTGATTTCACGAACATCAACGGGAAAACGCTTGGTGCCGGCGAGAAACTGCTCATCAAGCGCGGCAGTGTCATCAACCAGGAGCTTATCATTTCTGCGGCTGGTACGGCGGAGAAATGGGCAGAGATCGGGGCATACGGAACCGGTCCGCGGCCCATTATTCGTCGTAACTGGGACATCGATGATCGCTGTGTCCTGGTAAGCAACCCTGACTTTCTCCTCATTCGCAGTTTGGTTGTGTCATATGCGGCAAAGGGGCTTGTGGTTCACTATCAGAAAGGTGGCCATGAGGGATTGGTTATCGACGACTGCATTGCCCACCACATCGAGGGGCTCTACCGGCTGAATGCGCATGGGATCCCTGAATGGCGCGACCGCTCAGGCCCGACAGGGGACAGCCTGGGGAGTTCGGCAGGATTTGCTATCGTTGGTGCTCAAGCCAGGAATCTTGTGCTGAAGAATAGCGAGATGTTCCAGACTTCCTGGGGCTTCTTCGTCGCAGGTGAGGCCGTAACCGTTGACCGCGTGTTCTGCCACGACAACTACGTCCACAACACATCACCGCATCCTGCCATGGTCAGTACCAGGCGGTCTTTTCTACAGAACAGTATATTTGATGCGCCCGGCGGGCATGCCTTTGCCGGTACAATGGGGATCATGTTGTGCGATCCCCAGGGCCTGATTATCCGGAACTGTATATTTTGCAACCAGCCCGATTCCGGCAGTCACGATGAAGGCGGCATTGATTTTGAGAATCACGGTAATGGTTGTCTGATCGATCACTGTACCTTCCAGAATAATGCGGGTGCCGCGATAGAGGTCTTGGGCCTGAAAGTGCCCCAGCCAAAAAACGTCGAGATCATGAATTCGCGGTTCATCAAGAACAACACGGCGCGTAAGCTGGGTCCTTCAGAAATCTATATCTGGGGCAAGTCTCCCAACCCGGACGTCTGCTGCAGTACTGGGTTCATTCATGACAACGGATATGTAACCAACTCCGGTGTTGAGTTCTTCGTTAACGAGGCGCCGAAGACGACCAACTGGGAATTGCGCAACAACACCGGTTATAACACGGTCGAGGAACTGGAAAAAGCCATGCCTTTCAACAATCCGCCGGTTGTAAATGCAGGGCCGGATATTATTACCGACAGCCTGACTATGCGTTTGACGGGCAAAGTCAGCGATGATGAAAAACCTGGCGACGGCAAGCTGGCTGTCAGGTGGGAGGTGCTCGAAGGTCCTGGCCCGGTTTCATTCCGGAATGCCACCGCGCCTAAAACAAAAGCGAAATTCTCAGTTCCCGGAGATTATATTCTACGGTTGGTTGGTGATGACGGCGAGTTATGGTCGAGCGACATGGTTGCTGTTCATGTTCTTCCTGAAGACGTGAAGGTGGCGGCGGCATGGGAGTTCAATTCAACTTTGAACAAGGAGGGTTGGACCGAAGTGAACCCCGGCACGCGTGTCATGGAATGGATGGATCATAAATGGAACAGCAGGTCGGAGCCCGTGAAATATGTTTCCGGCGGATACTACATCCTTGCCATAGAAGACAGTCCGGATGCGCACCTGCTTTCTCCAGATGCCCTCGCGGTGGATTTGAAGAGAAACAAGACGATCAGGATAAGATTCCAGAACCACACGCCCGCCACCAAAATGCGTTTTAAATTCATTACTGAAGCGGACACGGCATGGGACGATGGCAAAAGCAGGACTTTCGATGTGGTGGCTGATGACAATGTTCCCCGGGACTACGCCGTGGATATGTCGGCCGTTCCCGGCTGGACTGGCCGGCTGAAACAGCTCAGGCTTGACCTGGCGACTGGAGCCACGCTCACCGGTACCTGCCGATTCGATTATATCTGGATCGACAATTCAAAGGTTGGAGTACCGGGGGAAAGGTGACAAACTTGGGAAAGGGATGAACCTCCAAGGTCGCAGGTTCGTTTATCCTTTATATAGGGGTATTGTTAGGGTGAAAAAGTCAGGGGGAATACAATGATAATAATTGAACCGCACATACATATGTATTCGAGAACAACCGACGATTACCAGGCCATGTACAAGGCCGGCATAAGGGCGTGTGTTGAGCCATCTTTCTGGATGGGGTCGAACCGACGCTATGCAGGAACATTTTTCGATTATTTCCAGCTGATCCTTGAATTCGAAACGGTGCGTGCCCGTCGTTTTGGACTAGATCATTTCTGTGCCGTATCGCTGAATCCCAAGGAAGCCGAGAATGAGAAACTGGCAAATGAAGTTATTGCCGGCCTCGGTGAATACCTCGACCACCCTCGTTGCGTTGCGCTGGGTGAGGTTGGTTTCAACAATATAACGCCAAATGAAGAAAAAGCGTTCATCAGTCAACTTCGAATTGCGGAGGAGCGCAAGATGCCGGTTATTGTCCACCTGCCGCATGTCGACAAGCTGCGCGGGACTCAGCGTTCTATAGAAATAATCAAGGCAGAGGGACTTACTAGGAACAGAATTGTCCTGGATCATAACACCGAGGAAACAATCCGGCTCTCGCTCGAGTCCGGCTGTTATGCGGGAATGACAGTCTATCCGATATCGAAACTCACGCCGGAACGCGTTTCAAACATGGTTCGTGAATACGGGAGCGAACGGGTTACGGTGAATGGTTCGGCCGACTGGGGTGTATCCGATCCGTTGAGTCTTGTGAAAGTAGTGGAACGAATGTCGCAGGATGGACATACAGGCAAGGCCATGCAGGATGTTGTTTTCAACAATGCCATGAATTTCTACAGCCAGTCGTCAAACTGGAAGCCGGAACTGAATCTGGTGCCTATCGATCCGCATCAGTTCCAGAGATAAGCGGATGTTGCCGCACACAGTGCGGCACTACAGAAGCAGGGATTTAAGGATGGGGCGAAGCTGGTATCTTGGTTTTCTGTGGCGCGTCACTGCCTGCCGCACATTGTGCGGCACTACAGAAGAGGGGATTGATGCGGATGCCGTATTTGTTGTAGTGCATCACTGTGTGATGCAGTTATTACCGCACACAGTGCGGTAATACAGAAGAAAAGGCTATTGGGAGAAATTTAATGCAAGGGAATACAGGCAAACTGTCTGCATGGCTGCAGCTGATCCGTCTTCCAAACCTTCTTACAGTTCCCGGTGACCCGCTAGCCGGTTATTTCCTTGCTGCTACATGCTGCGGCGCTGGTTTTTCTTTAACCGTTGTATATACGGTGTTGGCCAGCCTGTTCTTCTACACTTTTGGCCTGATCTCAAACGACCTTTTTGATCTCAGGGAAGACAGACAGGACAGACCGGGCCGACCGCTACCAAGTGGCAGAATTACACCACTTGAAGTATCGGCTGTGGCCATAATCCTGGTTATTGTTGCGCTGATTACTGCTGCAATGACAGGACGGCTTTGCCTGCTTATTGCCGGAATCCTGGTATTTACGATCACATTATATAATTTCATAGGGAAGAAAATTGCTGTGTTCGGCCCGCTCAACATGGGGCTTTGCCGGGGACTCAGCCTGTTGCTTGGCGCATCTGCTGTCGGCATGGCCGGGATTACCTGCAGTACCGTTCTCTTTGCAGTTGTCCTGTTGACTGTATACATAGCAGCGGTGACATTCATTGCCGCAAAAGAAACTGTTCAGCAGAACTTGGGATCAAAGCGCTGGTGGCCAGTGTTCTCGATCTTTTTGTTCCTGGTTCCGCTCTGTTGGAGCAGGGATGTTATTTCACACACCCTGTCAGCAAAAGTGTTTTCCGGCTGTCTTATTGCCGCTGCGCTTTTCTGGAGTTGGAAAGGTGGCGATCTTCTGGCCGGTACGCCGGCCCCCGGTGTTGTCCCGGCTGTCATAGGCAGGTTTATACAGGGATTGCTTCTTGTTCAGGCAATGCTCCTGTCGCTGTGTAATTGGCCTGCACAGATTGCCGCTGGAATGCTCATCCTGATCTTTCCTGTTTTTTCTATTCTTGCACGCAGGTTCTACTCAAGTTAGGTTTCCCTGTCAGAAGATGATACATATTTGCATAGATATTTTTCTTGGGGTAGGGCGCGACCGCCGGGCGCGCCGTTCTTTTGTTATATACGGCGGGTCCGGCGGCCCAGCCCTACCTGTGGTAGAGTGTGAATTCTGATTCAAAAAAATTGCTGGTCATACAGGTCGCAGCGCTGGGCTACGAATTTCTCCGCGCACAGAATGTGACCGGTATGAACGGGTTGATGTTCAAGCCGATGGAAACGGTTTTTCCTGCTGTTACCTGTCCGGTCCAGGCGAGCTTCCGCACGGCCACATTGCCCGGAAGTCATGGCATGGTGGCAAACGGAATATTCTCCCGTGATCTTATGAAGCCGCTCTTCTGGGAACAGTCTTCCGCCCTGATCAAGGGATCGCGGATATGGGAATTGTTCAGGAAGAAAGGAGGGAAAGTGGCTTTGTTGTTCTGGCAGCAGAGCTTGGGCGAAGATGTGGATTTCCTGATATCGCCCGCTCCTGTTCACAAACACCATGGCGGTATGATACAGAACTGTTACAGCAAACCCGCAGATCTTTACAAGAAACTCTGCAGGGACGTTGGCTGCGAATTTAACCTTATGCATTACTGGGGCCCGGCGGCTTCCGCGAAGTCTTCCGAATGGATAGCATCGGCAACAGCGGCACTGATGAAGGATCCGGAACTTGCGCCGGACCTGTGCCTGACTTACCTGCCTGTGCTTGATTATGATCTTCAGCGTTTCGGTCCATCGTCGCCCGAGGCTTCGGCTGCGCTTGGTCAGCTCCAATTCGAACTTAATCTCCTGCTGACCGTTGCCGCTGAACAGAATTATGATGTTGTGGTGTTCGGCGATTATGCCATGGGAACTATTGACAGGGAAGTGGTTTATCCAAACCGTCTTTTGAGGCAAGCCGGCCTGTTTTCTACGACGACAGTCAAGGGGATGCTGTATCCTGATCTGTATGAGAGCAGGGCTTTTGCAGTTGTTGATCATGAGATTTCCCACGTTTATGTAAAGTCTGCCGAATGTTTGAATATGGCAATGGATGTTTTCAATAACCAAAATGGTATCGCAAAGGTGTTGGACAAGAAGGGGCAACAAGCCGCAGGTATTGACAATCCCGGCTCCGGTGATCTTGTCCTCGTTGCGGAACCAGGCTGTTGGTTTGCTTATCCCTGGTGGGAAAATGGAAAAGAGGCCCCCGACTATGCGGGGCATGTGGATATTCACAATAAACCCGGCTACGATCCCTGTGAATTATTCTGGGCGGGCTGGCCGCCATTTTCGGTCAGCCAGGATTGTTCAAAGATAAAAGGTTCGCATGGCAGGACTGGTGCGGACCGGCAGGTTGCCTGGGCGTCGACCTGCAGTCTTGCAGCCGAACCATCTACCCTGATACAACTGGCGGACATTGTCCGGCAAAGGCTGGGATAAAGAATCACGATTATGAAACCATCGGATTATATATATAAGGAAAAGATTGCCGTCTCATATGAGTATCCGGTGTATTTCACACATTCCATTTTCAAAAGGGATAATCATCTTCTTGCATCCGTAATTGACCGGAAAAAAGAAAAAAGGCGGCACCGTGTAATTGTCTACCTGGACAAGGGGCTTGTTGATGCCAGGCCCTGCATTGTTGATGAAGTGAATCGGTATTTTGCAGCCAGGTCCGGTATGGTTGAACTGGTTCGCCAGCCGATAGTCATTCCCGGGGGAGAGCAGGCAAAGAACGGATGGACAGGCGTGAAGAAAGTGATGCAGGTGATCGGCGACAGTCATATGTGCCGGCAGAGCTTTGTCATTGCGGTTGGCGGTGGCAGCATTCTTGACATGGTTGGCTTTGCAGCTTCGCTGGTACATCGTGGCCTGAGAATGATAAGAATTCCATCCACTGTTCTGGCGCAGAACGATGCTGGAATCGGCGTCAAAAACGGCATGAATGAAAGACAGCAGAAGAATTTTATCGGCGCCTTTGCACCGCCGTTTGCGGTCATAAATGATTTTGAACTCTTACGTACACTGAAAATGGAGGACTGGACCGGTGGAATTTCGGAAGCTTTCAAGGTTGCCATCATAAAGGATTCTGGCTTCTTTACTTTTCTTTGCCGGAATGCGCGGAAGCTGAAGGCAAGAAACATGAAAGCCATGGAAGAACTTGTGACGCGCTGTGCAGTTTTGCATCTTGACCATATCCGTCGGAGCGGAGATCCGTTCGAGATGGGGTCAGCACGTCCGCTGGACTTCGGGCACTGGGCAGGGCACAGGCTCGAAATGATGTCGGCTAACAGGCTTGGACACGGGCAGGCCGTGGCAGTCGGGGTTGCTCTCGATTCTTGTTATGCCATGCTGGCCGGGCTCATCTCAAAGACGGAATTAAAGAAGGTTCTTGATGCGATGACTTATTCGGGCCTGAAGATATGGAATCACATGCTGGAAAAGAGGGGAAAAAATGGCAGGCTGGCAGTGCTGGATGGGCTAGCACAGTTCCGTGAACATCTTGGCGGCAGGCTGTGCGTAACGCTGCCGGACTCGATCGGCAGGAAATGTGAAGTCAATAGTATGGATAAAACGAAGATCCTTAAATCAATAGACATGCTGAAGCAATATTTCCTGAAAATAAAAAAATGAAGATCAGCAGCAGACCTACGGTACACCTGACATATTGCCTCAATATCCATCCCGGCGAAACGTGGCAGGAGAATTTTCAGGCGATAAAAGACAAGGCCCTGGCGGTTCGGAGAAGTGTTTGTCCTGATAAACCATTCGGGTTGGGCCTGCGACTCGGAAACGATGCCGTCGGGAGCATTCTGAAGAATGATGTACTTTCCAGTTTCAAGAGTTATCTCGCGGCCAACAATCTCTATGCGTTTACCATTAACGGGTTTCCATATGGATCTTTTCATGGGACGCGCGTCAAGGAGACCGTCTATAAACCCGACTGGCGGACCCGCGAGAGGCTCGAATACACGGTGAGACTGGTTGATGTCATGGCAGGCATTCTTCCTGAGAACATCACCGGCAGTATCAGTACAGTTCCGGGTTCATACAAGAAATGGATCAGGTCGCAGCAGGATGTGGACGGCATGGTAAGGAATATTGCTGAATGTACGTGGTATTTGGAGCAGATTTACCGGAAGTGTGGAAAGACCGTGTGTCTCGCGCTTGAACCCGAGCCGGACTGTTTCATAGAGAAAACAGATGAAGCTGTAAAATTCTTTAATGAACATCTGTTTCGTTCGGGAGCGGAATATTTAGCGGGCGTGTCTGGACTTTCAAGGACTGCTGCGGAAGAGTGCATGCGGCGATATGTAGGCATTTGTTTTGATACATGTCACATCGCGCTCCAGTTTGAAGATATGGAGACATCGCTCGATACATTGGTCCGGAACGGGATCAGGATTCCCAAGGTACAACTCAGTTCGGCGGTAAGTGCGACGGCCGGGCAGTGCCGGAAAATGGCCCGGTTTGTTGATCCGGTTTATCTGCACCAGGTGAAGGTCAGGAGTCGGAGCGGAGTAGTGACCTCGTATGACGATTTAACAATCGATCTTCTCGACAACCTCTCTGCCTCAGGCGACGGTGAGATCAGGGCCCATTTCCATGTGCCTTTGTATTTCACCGGTGACGACGGACTGGGTTCAACATCATGCCTGCTCACTGCCGGATTCTTTAAAAAGCTTCTTGGAATGGAAAACTACCTTGAGATAGAGACCTATACATATGGCGTTCTGCCCGAGGAACTGCGTGCCCGTGACGTCAGCCTGAGCATAACAGACGAATTCAAATGGGTCCTGGGAAAGATCGGCCTGTAGCGCGTCACTGCGTGGCGCGGTTTGTTACCATTGTAGTGCATCACCGCCTGTTACGGCGTAGTCTTGAGACGAAGACGGGTGTGACTCAGATATATTGCCGCACACAGTGCGGCACTACAGAAGTGCGGATTAATGCGGATGCTGTAGTGCGTCACAGCCTGCCACGGCATAGTCTTTAGACGAAGACGGGTGTGACGCAATTATTGCCGTACGGAAAAGACCAACCATTTTCGCAATGGTTCCTTTTGGTATTACCAGCGGTGGCATCAGGTACACCACGTTACCCAGCGGGCGAATGAGTATTCTTTTCTTAAGCAATTCTTTCCTTATCGATTGGGCAAGTTGAATGCCTTTATGGCCGGCAAATTCCACAGCGCCGATCATGCCGAGGCAACGGACATCAAGTACGTTAGGCAGGTTCCGCAGCTTTTCAATCTCTTTTGCCAGCAATTTTCCGGTGATCCCAGCCTTTACCACGATCTTCTCCTGTTTGTAAACCTTGAGTGTCTCAATTGCCGCGGCACAGGCAATCGGATTTCCGGCAAAAGTATGGCCGTGATAGAAGGTATGATCTGCGGGCTTGTCTGAGAATGTTCTGAAAATCTTTTCCTTAACAATAGTTGCACTGATGGGGAGGTAACCGGCTGACATGGCCTTGCCAGTACAGACAATGTCCGGATCAATCTTTGCATGCTCGAAAGCGAACATTTTCCCGGTACGACCATATCCGACGGCAATCTCGTCTGCGATTAACAGGACATTATGCTTTTTGCAGAGAGCGGCGAGCTTGCTGAGATATTTAGGCGAATAGATTCTCATTCCCGCCGCACCCTGGCAGAGCGGTTCAACAATCACAGCGGCGACTTGTTTTGAATGTTTCCTGAAGATGTTTTCCATGGAGGCGAAGCATTCAAGACGGCAGGTCTCCGGTTTTCGGCCGTGGATGCAGGTGCCGCAGCATGGAGACTCAGCGCGGAAGACCCGGAAGAGCAGGGGCTCATACTGCTTGTGGAACTGTTCCAGTTTTCCAACAGAAACTGCGCCGAGCGTGTCACCGTGATAAGCATTCTCAAGTGAAACAAACTTGTTCTTTTCCGGTTTCCCGATGTTGTGCCAGTATTGTAACGCAATCTTGAGAGAGGCCTCGACAGCGCTTGCACCGTCACTTGCGAACATTACGCGCCGTTTTCCATCGGGGAAGAGTTTTGTCAGCATCGAAGCCAGCTCTATTGCGGGGGGATGCGACATATTGCCGAGAATGCTGTGCTGAAGTTTTTTTGCCTGCCTGTTGATTGCTGCAACAATGCGCGGATGATTGTGCCCCAGCGCACAGGCCCACCATGACGAGACGGCATCAAGCCATCGGTTTCCATCGGTATCATAAAGGTAAATGCCTTTGCCGCGGGTAATAACGGAAAAATCTTCCTTCAGGGCTGACATCTTCGTGTACGGATGCCAGATGCACGAGCGGTCAATCTGTCTGTATTGCCTTGATTTCATAAGCCAGCATTCAATCATTTCCCACTTAAAATGTCATGTATTTCAGTGTTTTATTGCTGCATTCTTGACGTGCAGGCATTGCCATGATATCATGCAGGCATAATGAAAAAGAGCGATATTCAATATACTATAAGGGCGGTTCCAGAGGATGTGGATGATGCTCTTCGGAAGAATTCCGTTCGAGAAGGGTGCAGTCTCAATAACTACGTTATTGATACTCTCAGAAAAGGGGCGGGCCTGTCTGATACTCAATTGTTTCATGATCTTGATTTCCTGTCCGGAAAATGGATCAAGGATGAAGTATGCGAAAATGCCCTGGAAGAATTTAATCGTATTGATGAGGGAATGTGGAAATGAGGGTCCTTGTCGATACAAACCGTTATCGTGACTTCTGCGAGGGTGAGCCATCTGCACTGGAGGTTGTGCAGAAAGCCGCAAGGCTTTATATGCCGTTCGTGGTTATTGCTGAGCTCCGCAGCGGATTTCTTTGTGGAACGCAAAGCCGCCAGAATGAAAAATATCTCACGATGTTCTTGAACTCTGAGCGTGTGGAAGCCCTGTATCCCGATGAGAATACCACGCATCATTTTGCCAGGATATTTGCCCAGCTTCGGCTGCAGGGTACGCCGATACCGGTTAATGATATTTGGATTGCAGCGTTGGCGGTACAGCACGATCTGATCTTGTATTCACGAGACAGTCATTTTGATTGTTTGCCTCAGATTGCGCGAATCTGAGTTCAGGGTATGTTGCCGGGTAATACAAAAAATAGGGGAGGTCATCTATGATCAGTTCGATAAAACATTTGTTTCTGAGTCGGTTATTTGCGGTATATATATTGTTTGCATGTTGCATCTCGTATGTTGTGGCGGAAACGTACGAGCCGACATGGGAATCGCTCGACAAGAGGCCGTTACCTGCGTGGTTTGCCGATGCAAAGTTCGGCATTTTTATTCACTGGGGACCGTATTCCGTTCCTGCCTGGGCGCCGGTAGGAACATACTCGGAGTGGTACCAGTACTGGATGCAAAACAAAACCTGTGGAGGTAACAGTCACCCCAAGCCCACGGTTGTTTCCGAATACCACGAGAAGAATTACGGGAAGGATTTCAGTTATTATGAATTTGGTGACATGTTCAAGGCTCAGGATTTTGATCCGGCAGCCTGGTCAGACTTGTTTGTTAAGTCCGGTGCAAAATATATTGTGCTGACCAGCAAACACCACGATGGTTTCTGTCTGTGGCCGAACCAGCATGCCAGCAAGGCTTTTGGTCGCCCCTGGAACAGCATGGATGCCGGAGCAAAGCGTGACCTGGTTGGGGAACTGAAGGCGGCTGTTGAGAAAACCCCCGTCAAGTTCGGTCTCTATTATTCGCTGTACGAGTGGTACAACCCGCTCTGGAAAGAAGAGTCATTACGCGGCCGTTTTGTTGATGAACATTTTCTTCCACAGGTGAAGGAACTGGTTACCCGTTACCAGCCGGCGATCCTGTGGGCGGACGGCGACTGGATGATGGAAGACACTGCATGGAAGAGTCGCGAGCTGCTCACATGGCTCTATAATGAATCGCCCTGCAAGGACAGCATAATGGTCAACGACCGGTGGGGCAAAAGCTGCCGGCTCAAGCATGGCGGTTGCCCTACCACGGAGTATGATTCCGGAACCACATTTGACAAGGCATGGGAAGAATGCCGTGGGATTGGTTTCTCGTTCGGTTACAACCGGAATGAAGACGTTCAGGACTATAACACTGCGAAGGTGTTAATTCTTGTGCTGGTAGACATTGTAAGTCATGGCGGGAACCTTCTGCTTGATATCGGGCCTGATGGTACCGGCAAGATCCCGCCAATCATGCAGGAACGGCTGCTTCAGATCGGCCAGTGGCTGAAGGTCAACGGCGAAGCCATTTACGGCACACGCAAGTGGAGAACGCTGATCCAGTGGTCGGCAGGTGAACGGCTTGATGGAAAGGCTTACAAGAAACTTAAGAAACTTTCATACATTGGCGGTGATTTTGTTCTGAAGCAGACAATTGACCCGGAGCCCGGAATGGCTGTGAAGGAAATATTCTTTACCGCGAAAGGCAGCGATGTGTATGCAATTCTGCCCAGGCTTCCGGAGGGTAAAATACTGATCAAGGATGTTATTCCGGGGAAGAAAACCCGAGTCACTATGCTTGGTACGGACAAGGAATTCCGCTGGAAGAAAGTAAAAGACGGCATGCAGGTTGCTGTTCCTGCGCTTCTTGCAACGGAAGTTCCCTGTGAAGATGCTTACGTTTTGAAGCTGACAGAAGTGAAATAATGATCTTGCAGACGAGAAAACCGGAAGGATTAATTTCGTAATCTCAATTATTTCTTCTGATAAATTCTGACGTAATCAATCAGGTACTGCCGGGGAAAGATGCTTTCGTCTATGCCTTTCTGGCCGCCCCATCCTCCGCCTATTGCCAGGTTCATGAGCAGGTAGTGCGGCTTATGAAAAGGGTTCTTTTCGTCTGTTCCCGCTTTTTCAATGGGATAAGTGAAATACTTTGTATCGTCGTAATAGAAGTCCATCCTGTCGGCGAACCACTCAACGGCGTAAAGGTGAAAATCATCTGATGGTTTCTGCCCAGGCAGGTTTCCGCCGAGTGAAGTATGTTTGCCTTTGCCGTAATCGAACCAGTGCATTGTGGCGAAAACCTTTTCTGGCTCGTGACCTACAAATTCCATGATGTCTATCTCTCCACACTTCGGCCAGCCTGTTGTTCTTATGTTTGTGCCGAGCATCCAGATTGCCGGCCACATTCCGCGTCCGCGCGGGAGTTTTGCGCGAACTTCAACGCGACCATATGTCAGCGAATAGATACCTTCTGTTGTGAGGCTGGCTGCGGTGAACTTTGCTTTTTGGGCCTTGGCGTCCGGGCTTACCCAGTCCTCCTTGCGGCCCTCGATGACCAGGTTGCCATTTTCCACGCGCGCATTTTCCAAGCGTGCCTTTGTGTAATACTGCGCCTCATGGTTCCTGATAAATCCCACCTCGTATGTCCATTTCTTTGCATCAGGCAGGCCTGGCTGATCAAACTCATCCGACCACACGAGTTTCCAGCCTTCTCTTTCAGGAGCGGCGTGGACATTTATCGTGAATACTAACGTTAGACCAGCAAGCAGTATTTTCACAACTATCTCCTTTCATACCAGGACGCTCCGCAGGAATTTCGATGTTTTTACTGCATCTCCTGATTTCAGAAGCTTGTCAATCTTTGGCTTGTTTTTCCGCTGAATGGCATCAAACTTTAACAGCCACTGGATACTCTCCCCGATGGCGCCTGCTGCGTCTTCCCGGTATGGATACTGATCCATTGAGAGCCAGCCGCGATAATTACAACGGTCGAGCCAGTAGAGCATTTCAATATAACAAACACTATGCACGGACCCTACGATCATGTCGTCGTCCCACGATGTGAAGTTGTCATTGAAATGCATGTGGAAAAGAAGATTGCCGGCGCGTTTCGCAAGAACAATCGATTCGGCAACAACTTCGCCTCCGACGAAAGCGTGACCTGTGTCAATACACACGCCGACGTTTGAACAGCCACTCTCCTGCGCCAGCAAAAGTGTGTCGGCCATGCGGGCCAGATATGAATGGGTGCGGGGCTCCTTTGGCTTATACTCCAGGGCAAACTTCAGGCTGCGATATTCTTTTGCCAGTTTATGTATGGCTTCACATTCCCATTCCCGCTCACGTTCATAATCGGCCGTCAGTAGGTAATCGTATCCATCCTGGCCGGGCCAGAGGTTGATCAGTTTACAGTCCAGTTGTCCAGCGATGTCACACATCTGCCTGGTGTAATCAATGGCCTTTCTGCGTACCTTCGCTTCCTTGCTGGAAAAGCTGCCTTTCCAGTATGTCTTGTCAGCGAAGAGATCAGGGATGATCGAGACGCATGTCAGGCCGAGGCCATTCAAAGCCTTTTTCATCTCTGCCGAATTGTCCGGCCGTATGTCCCATGTTCCGACCAGCTCGATACCTTTGACCGCTGGAATGCCTGCGGCTTGCTTAAGCATTTGCATGGTGGAGGGATTGGTCTTGTAACCGTTACAGAAGCGGTCACAGGTGTTTCCAAGATTTCCAAGTATTACCGAGTATTTACGGCTCATGATTATTTTCCTTTCACGCTTACAACAACAGGTCCCAGCAGTCCGGTCTCAATGAGTTTTGAACCCTTGGCCGGTCCGGCAATTGTCCAAGTCTTGCGTTCTTTCTCCGGCAGTCCGGCATCGTACGCCAGTCGATTGTACCATGTGCTGGTAACATCCACGGTCAGATGGTTTAAGCCGATCTTAACGAAGCGTGTAATATCAACCTTGAATGGTGGTGCCCATACAACTCCGGCGGGATTACCGTTAACGCATACACTCGCGATTACCTCAACGCGTCCAAGGTCGAGTTCGATACATGTGTTGGTTATAAAAGGTTTCAGTGTGAACTCAGTACTGTATACGGTTGTTCCAGAGAAAGCACGTGCTGCAGGCGGCAGATCAAGTTTTGTCCACGACTTTAGTTCATCCGTCCGTAAAATCCCGGGAGCGTCCCATCCAGAGGGGAAGGAGAGGGTCCATGGACCGTTTACCGTCACATGTTGTTCCAGAGTGGCGGCAGCGACGGCAGGTTGAACTGTTTTTTTATCCGTCTTACGGAATACCACGAAGAGCGATCCGGACGGTGGCAATTCCAGTGTGACCAGACTGTGCGCACCTTCATGCCGCACTTCGCCGGCTGATTTTATCTGTCCCGTCAGGGGATCCCAAAGCTCAACGAATCCGGATGCGCGGAAACCGAGCGTACCTTTAAAGCCCTGTTGTTCGGGCGCGGCTACAAAATACCAGTCGGCGTTGTCGATCTGCCGGTGCAGCCATGACACACCCTCTCCCTTCATGTCACGCTCGAGCCCGACCTTCGACAATACCTCTTCCAGCGGCAGGCCGGATATCAAGCGTCCTTTACCGATAATCCGTTCGCCCGGTTCACCCGGCTGACCCCATAGCACAGTTAATGCCTTCCTGAATCGTTCTTCAGCTTTAGTTCCGCCGCGCAATGAGGCCATACCAGAGGGCCGATCTCCGACCACGGTTGCGCCCTTGCGGACGAGGGATAATAATTTCTCCGTTGTTTCGGGCAACATCCGCTGACAGTTCGGTAACCACAGCATACTGTATGAAAGGCCTTCCGGTGTCACGATCCGGCCATTGCGTACTGAAAGGCGGTTGAGCAGAATATCGGGGTTGCAGTAATCATAATGGTAACTGGTAGGGAAAGGCGCATTCTGGTCGGGCTTGTGGTCCACTTCATCGCCCAGGTACCATAGTACATCCGAAACCGGCCGTCCGCGTTCCAGCAGATAACCGCACCGCGACAGGTAGTCTGTAAACTCCGGCATATTTTTCCACCATGTCTGTCTGCTGAGAAATGGTGTGCCGATGCGCGAACCAAATGAAGTGCCAGGCGGCAGGGAGTCAATTCGTGGATTATGCGTAAATGCCTGCAGTATGAAATGTGTCACACCTTCGGCAAAATGAATATTTGC
>Ga0156394_1086_pt1 | contig 14939 bp, 17 predicted proteins | sample RifOxyA3_FD_108038 | JGI IMG/M metagenome (GOLD analysis project Ga0156394, IMG submission 108038) | Lentisphaerae bacterium RIFOXYA12_FULL_48_11 | reverse complement strand
TCTATCGTATTTTTTGCGGTCGTGAGTCCGATTCCCGCGCCCTTTTGCGGACCCTTGGTAGTAAAAAACGGATCAAATATTTTATCGCAAATTTCTTCCGGAATCCCGCCCGCCCGATCTTCGATGGAAACAACCGCCATCTCGCCAAGCTTTTCCAGCTTCACGTTTATTTCCTTTCCCTCTTCTTCGCTGGCTTCATAAGCATCAAAGGCATTGAGGATGATATTGGTAATCACGTGATTGAACCTTACCGCGTTTCCGTAAGTAAGAATATCAAAGTCGCCTTTCAAATTTATGCAAACTTTTTCCGTCTTCATTTTGTATCCCAATATTTTGGTTACGCTCAATATCTCTTTCTTGACCGAAAACAACGCTTCTGCTTTTTGATTTTGAAATTGTTTTTTGGCGTCCTCGATATATTCCGTCAGCGCCGACTTGTTTCCGTCGGCCTGCTTGAGATATTCTCTTGTTTCCGCCAGTTCTTTTTCTCCCGCCTCTGTCGCCTTTTCAATGTTGAAAAAAAGAAAAGTTATGTGATTGATAATATCGTGAAAAAGTCCGGAGGAAATTTTGCCAAACTCGATAAATCTGGACGCTTGATTTATTTTTTCCATTTGCGACCTTTCCAAATCTCTTGTTCTTTCCCTGACTCTCACTTCCAGCGTGTCCCGCTCATCTTTCAGTTCCGCTTCGGATTTTCGGGCGCGCTTCAACGATCTTTCAATTTCACGATTCGAGAGCCATAGGACGATGGCGACGATATAGAACATAACAACCACTGTCAGTACGTTTGGCAACGTCAGCGTTTTTGCTTTCCAGGCGATATCCGGATGGGTTATGCCTGTGATTTGAAAAATCGCCAGGATCAGAACAGTCAGCGATACGAAAACTACAGTTTCAAAGGCGAACTTCGAATCGGCGAGTATCCCCGCTAAAATTATTATGAGCACGTACGATAACAGCCCCAGCGGTAAATCTACGCCCCACCTGAAAAGCGCATCGGTTGCCGGAAGGTAATAGGCTAAGATAAAAAGATAGGCTAATGAAATATTATATTCCGATTTAACTTTGGAACGGAAAAATAAAATGAGAAAAAAGAATAAAACGGAAAAAGGAACAAGCGGACTTATTCCCTTGTAAGCCGCACCGAATTTGAGATAGTTTATAACAACTATGCCTGTTGCGATACAGGCAAGGATAATCGAGTTAACCAGGAGTATGTTTAAAATGTGTCTTCGCCTTTTCGCATCTTCACTTATCAGCATAGATTTTATTAAAAAACAGACACCCTGAAATGTTAATGTTTTGAGCTTATTGTTCCAATAAGCTTTTCACTAACCTATCCGCCGGGTGTCATGTTTTTTTACATTTTGTCTGACCATGGTTGAGCAACGCTTGCCATCGTAACAACAAAAGCGCTCAGTGTCGCAGCCTTTCTGATTTTTTTGCTCGTTAAGATTTTCTTAATGATTTTCTTTTTCATCTTTTTCTTTGTTTAAATTTTTTGATTATAATAATCCCTCGACCCGGAATTATCGTCTGGTTGAATTATAACCAAAATCAGGTAAAGAAAATGTAAAGAAAAAGAAAAGAAATCAAGCGGTCTATTTTATACCCTCTTCCGTTCACTGTTTGAATAAGACTTTTCTTTCTTCCTGCGTCTATTTTGGCTCGTAAGTTTCTGACATGCGATTTTAATGTATGGGAAAAAGAATCAAGCTCCATATCCCAGACGTGTTCCATGATGTCTATCTGGGTCAATGTCCGACCGGAGTTTTTGGCCAGATACTCGAGAAGCATGAATTCTTTTCGCGTCAGGTTGATATTCTTTTTTCCTCGCGTCACCTCGTGATTATTGGCGTCTATAACCAAATCTCCGACCCGAAGCACTTCGTTGGTTGAAACATGCGGACGTCTCAGCAACGCTTTTACTCTCGACAGAAGCTCCCGAAAAGAAAAAGGCTTGGTCAGATAATCATCCGCGCCGTTGTCCAGAAGATCCACTTTGGTGGTGATATCCGACAACGCCGAAAGCATTATGATTTTAACCCCTTTCTTTTTCTCTCGAATCGCCTGACATACTTCCAGCCCGTTTTTCTTGGGAAGTACATTATCGAGAACGACCAAGTCATAATCATTGCAACGAGCGAGATATGCTCCTTTCTCTCCGTCCGTCGCCACATCAACGGCAAAAAGTTCCGTCTCCAGATTCGACTTGAGAAATTCGGAAACTTTTGGATCGTCGTCTATAACTAAAATTCGCATATTTTTAGAATGCTAAAATGTTTTATCAGTCAACTATATTTTAGCACTTCTGATTTTTTTGCCCATAGCAAAATCCGTCACGAAAGAAATCCCCGCTATTAACAGAGATATCTTCCTTATATTTCTTACTTGATTTTTGTTTTTAATTATTCCCACAAAACGACTACAAAGAAAGGCGCGCGCTCCAAGGAGCATTTTCTTTGTAGAATGTTTGTATTGGAATGCTATGCGCTTAAAACCATAAATATGTTTGATGAAATTAAAAATTATCTTTTTCTTGGTCACCTAATCTTTGTCGACCCCCTCTTGCATTTCTCCCCTCAAATACTCCGAGCAATGATTACTTTTCTGTTCCCAAGAATCTCAGTAAGCCAAAACAATTATAGCTGTCATCAAGATAAATTTTGGTAAAAATCCGGTAAAGATTTCGTCAATTTTACCGAGCATCTCAATAATCGATATCTTTCATCTTTTTGAAAAAACCGCGCCGGGTGCGCGATGTCACTTTCCACCAGCTTACGATCCGGCCGCTTTTTATTTCGATCACTACCCTGCCAAATCCTTCTTCTTCGACCGAGACGATATCTTTATCGATTTCCGAAAGAAGCAGGCTCCTCTCCTGCTCTTCGGGAATCTTATTTTTTTGTTCATTGGTTCGGTTCATACTTTAATCTTTTTTTAAAAGCGATGTTCCAATAAATGAGCGCATGCCAGGCATGATCGACGCCGGTCGTTGATTCCCATTCCCGCTTTTCCTGCCCATGCTGGTTAGTGACTGTTCGGGCATACATTGTCTGGGCATGGTCTATTAGCATGCGGAAAGTCGTGTCATTCGGCTGCATGGCAAACTTAATTTCACCGCGCCGCAGGGAGGAGATCGTATCATCGATGATACGATTGCGTGAAGTCAGTACCTTGACTTCCTCTTCAAAAACTTTATTGTCTTCTTCCTTCTCGTCGTTCCAACGAATCACTTCGAGCATTTTCGGATCTTCTTTATAAAAATTCACGTAGACGCGAAACGGGAATTTCCGAGCCAGTCTCAGGGCTTCTTCCGTCCATGGCATGGCATCGATAACACAAACGCGTACGTCGTAAAATTGAATAAGCTCGGCCATATATTCCCAGCGTGTTTTGTTCGGCCGGTCTTTGATTTTTCCGATCCAGAAAATTCCTTTGGCATTGCCGATTATCACGTGATTTTCATCGCCCGTATCGGCACCCATGACATTCCACCCGGATGTCTCGACTTCTTCGCTGGTAATGTTACGGATAAATAAGCTTTGCGGAATCTTTTGGTCGGAGGAAATATATGGCAATCCCAGGACAAAATTGTAAAAATATTTTTGGTCTTGGGCGTTGGTTTCTTCCTCTAGAAGATTGGCCGCGCTGCGCCACGGGCAAATCATTTGATTGATCCAATATCCGCTTATTGATTCTCCCGGATATCGAGCCACCCATCGACCATTTTCACATGCCCAGCGCGGCGTGATTTCTTTCCCGCATTTTTGACAGACATAAATTCGACGTTCACGATCGATATTTTTCTCCCATTCCATGTGCTGTTCATGGTTGCAGTGAGAGCAATTAAACCGCCAGTGTTTTTGATCGGACAGACCAAACAAGCGGTCGATTCCTACGTCCGGAACAGTCGGAGTGGAAAAATAATGCTGGCTTCTAATTTTGGAAAAACCCATGCGACTCGTGTAATCGCGAATGACCTCAGCCTTGGACTTGTCGAGTTCGTCATGAATGTTTCTGTCCGAGGTGAGCATGATCGCTTCTTTTTCGGTGTACGTTCCCTTGAAAAACAAGAATGATTTTCCGATTTGCTTTTGTTCCACCGAGTCCACGTCTCTTCCGCTCACGCCTTCCATGACACAGGAATTTATTTTTATAATCCGATTCACCTTGCTTTTGACAAATTCGGCCACGTCATCCGCTGTCGGAAGAGTGTAGATTTGATTGATGCCCCAGAAACGCGCGCCATGGATCGCCCGTAAAATTTCCATGGTGCTTGCTCCGATTTGCGATCCCTTGCGAATAACCTGGATGGGAGTCGTATCGCGATAAATCTTAAGCATAAATCGATGATCCAAGAATTCTATAGGATCGCCGCTTTCCGATTTGATATTATTTTTCTTAATCCAATACAGAATGCTATTTTTTTGCTGTTTTATTTCGGTCATAGAATTTCTCGATTGCGTCATCAATTACCGCGCCCAATTCCATTTCTTCCGGCGTGGGCGGCTTCTGTTCGTCTTCGTTTATGCTCAGTTCATGCTTGCCGAGCGACTCTCCCATTTCGGTGCGAAACATTTCCCATAATTTTTTTATCTCGTCAACTGATGCGCCTTCGCCTTTTTTCATCTGCTTCTTGAGAGCCTGAAGTTTTTCCCAGAAAATTTCGCCGATGATAAATACTTTTTTCTGTTTAATTTCCTGCGCTTTCTTCCGGAGTCCTTCGAGATCTTCGGTCAGTTTCAGGTCTTTCCGTTCAACCCAGCGAAATTTTTTTGACCAGCTTTCAATCGTAGTATCACTCGGCTTTTTACCGATCCTGTCGACGAATTCCACCCAAGTTTCACCCAAGCTTTGCCCAACCCTGTCCCACAGCCTCAATGTCTTTTGAATACTGCCGGCTTCGCAGTACAAAAGCCAAGCAGTGTATTGTTGCTCTGTTTCTTTCGGCATCTTGGAAGTTGTAAGATTTGGCTTATTCATAATTGACCGGAGTCCATAGTGAACCCCGGTGATTTAACCTTTTAGTTTAACTTTTTCCCAGCGCTTTCGAATCACATCACACCAGCACGGATCAAGTTCCAGCAGATAGCAGGTGCGACCTAATTTGTTGGCGGCAAAAAGCGTACTGCCTGATCCGCCGAAAAAATCGACGATATTGTTTCCGATTCGACTGGAGTTTTTGATTGCTTTCATAATCAGCCACTCCGGCTTTTCGGTCGGGTGAGTCATTTTAGTAACCGCCTTTCTTGGCATCTCCCACACATCACTTTCGCTGTTATCTCCGTAGAAAAAATGCCGCTCTCCTTTTTTCCAGCCGTACATAATCGGTTGGGCTTTGGTCTTGCTCTTGCTCCGCTTGGCTTTCATAACCTGCTCGTATTGCTTTTTATAATCGCCCCAGCCGATAGCAAAAGATGGTTTGACCCAGACGATAGTCGATGAGAATTCAAAGCCGGCATTGAGCATTTCGTAATACCAAAGTGCATAGCTGGTGTATCCCGTACAGGCATACATCACTGCCCCGGGCTTCATGATTTCATGATAGTTGGCAAACACTTTTTCGCTGAATGCTTCGAAGTCTTCCTGGCTCTGCTGGTCGCCAAGAATCTTTCCCTGCTCGGTCGGAAACTTACCGCGTTTCTCATGGCTGACATGCGCGACGTTATACGGCGGATCGGTAAAAACCATATCGGCCTTTACCGTGCCTAACAGTTTTTTGATATCTTCGATTTTAGTCGCGTCTCCGCACATGAGACGATGTTTTCCGAGTTTATAAATTTCGCCGTATTTCGATTCCGGCTTTTTTATTTCCTCGTATTCTTCCTCGGCGCTCTTCTCTTCATCATCCGCTTCGTCGAGCATCTGGCTGTCGAGAAGATTGCTGATTTCCACTTCATTAAATCCAGTCACTGTCAGATCGAAATCAGAATGATTCAGTTCCATCATGATGTCAGCCAGTTTTTCATCGTTCCAATCACGCCGTTCGGCAATCTTGTTCAGAGCCAAGCTCAATGCTTTTTCTTCTTTTTCGTTCATATCCACCAAGTCCACATTTTCTTTCGGTATCGTTTCCCAACCTAATTCCTTGAGAACCATAACGGTCATATTGCCGCCGATGATGAATCCCGCCCGGCTTTTTTGATTGTTGACTGTTATCAGTCCGCGCAGACCAAATCTTTCGATTGAACGTTTGAGCGCATCCATATCTTCCCGCTTGATATCTCTCGGGTTGTAAGGAGGGTGTTTCAGATCGGAAAGCTTTATTGTTTTTGTATTTTTTTCCATAAGCGTATGAAGAATAGTTTGATCCGAATTTTTAATTTTATTCGTCTTGGTAAAGTTATGATTCTCCGCGCAGTGTTTTCCTTTGGCATTATTCCAATGCGTCGCTTTTTTTCTTCAAGCAACAAATCTGAAGGAATGATTATGCGCCTGGCGGAATTATCCGGCTTCGGCAGACAAAGCTTTTTCTGGTAAAATTTTGGCTCTGACATATTCTTCTTCAATTAATTTTTCTATTGTTAAGATGGCGTGTTCGACTTTTTCGATCCGCTCCCCGAATTCGGCCACCAATTCCTTTTTGGTTTTTTGGCCGTCCAAACTGAATGGAGTCAGGCGAGGGACCACCACGTCATCGTCGCCGCGATCTTCGAGATTGCGCGTGGCAATTTCCAATCGCAGTTTTTCTTCTACTAAAGAGTCGTGAATCGACTCTAAAATTTCCAGTCTCGTTTTCATATGGTTGTAATTTCGAACTTATTGCTTTTCTCATTCCACCGCCAATATTCTTTTGATGTGTGCGGCGGTCTCGGGAAAGCGAACATTCTTTCCTGGTCGGATCTTGATCGAGAGCTGAAGCGTTCCGAACTGACTTGAATAAAAAGGATTTCTTTTTTCCCGACCGCCACCAAGTCCCAGCATCCGAAAAGATCCTGAGCCTGGTATTTGGCGCATCGCGCCTTTTCGATCCAATAGCCTTCTTGAGCGATGATATCCTGCGCCTTTTTCTCGATAAGTTTTCCCTTTTGAGTTCGATTCATAATTGTTTAATATAGCGGATTTTGTTTCTTTGTCCCGCCCCGTAGCGACAAGGCCGCCGTTACCTGTTAGAGTCCGATTAATTCGGGTCTGACACTGCGCGGCAAATCCGGCACATCAAGCCGGACACTGATACGAGCTTTATTCCTGCGACCGACAAGGTTCATGACCGCGCGAATCGCTTTTATTGCGCGTCCGTCTTTCCCGATCACAATTCCCGCATCGCCTTCGCCAAGCTTTACCGAGAGAAGCACGCCCATCTCATCGACGTGCCTTGATACCTCGACCTGTTCGGGATAAGTGACAATCGCCCGCAGGATCGCCTCCAATAAATTTTGATCTTGTTCCATAATGATTTTAACTTTTCTTTATTATTTTTTTATCTTTTCGCTGCCTGTCGACCGCAGGCAAAGATGTGGATTGGCCACACCCGAAGAGTCGGACTAATCGATTCCGAACGCCTCAGGTGTTGCCAATATCTTCATCGCTTTTCTTTATCGCTCTCATAATTTCCATCGCCACCTGTGGAACGATCGCGTTACCGAGAGCTTTCAGTCTTTCTACCCGATGCCTTGATTTGGACAGTTCAAATCCGTCCAGTTCTGCGGGTAGCCCATCATCCACTCCACAAAGTTCGGTTGCAACTTCAAGCCAGTGGTTTTCCCAATTTCCTCGTTCAAAATTTTGCCGCCCTTGCCATTCGGTCTGCTTCCTGGATTTCCTGCTCTCGGAGTCGGAAGCATCGCTACTACATCCTTCACTTTCACTCCGAACCGAATTCCCTTTTTGTTTATTCTTGAAAACCTTCCGTTTTTTAATTCCACATTTTTCACTGGCGACCCCTCGACGTCCGAGACTCGGGGAGTCGGAAGCAAAGCTCTTATTACAACCGCATGAAGGTGACCCTTTGCTAATCCCTTGTCGCTGAAATCGTCCAATCCTGAGCAAGTCGGAGTTGGCAGGAGTTTCATTAAGTTGTCCAGTCCGATTTGTTTGCTCCCTGCCCCTCTGCTTTTGTGATCTGACGAAGTTGCGGTGGGCAATAAACCAGATCCTGTCCCGTCTATGCGGCGCGTTAACGGATACAGCTGGAATAATAAACGGCTGGACTTCGTAACCACTGGCTTCCAAGTCAAGGCAGACTTGTTCGAATACCACGCCTTGTTCGATAGTAAGCAGGCCACGAACATTTTCAGCAATAACCCATGTCGGTTGGAATTCCCGTATGACTCTAAACATTTCCGGCCAGAGATAACGGTTATCATCCGTTCCTTTTCTTCGTCCGGCTTGGGAAAAAGGCTGACACGGGAAACCTCCTGTGATGAGGTCAACAGTATCCGCCTTGCCAGACCAATGCTTCCGTCCACTCCATTCTTGTTTATTTTTCGAGGCACTCCCGTTTTCGTTATGTAGAACTTGTCTTTTTTTCCGATTATCTGTCCTGTCGTCCCATCCGAAGCTTGGGGTGTTGGCAACAAACCGGATGTCCCCGAAGACAGGAACTTTCGGGAATCTTTTTTTGAGAAGTTTTTGGCAATATTTATCATTGTCGCAAAAAAATAATGTTTTATAATTTTTGCCCCAGACTTTTTTGGCTGCCAGGGCGAAGCCTCCAATTCCTGAAAATAAATCTATATGTCTCATGTGCTTTTTATTTTTATCCCCGCGAAATCTTGAATGATTCCCTCAGTTTTTTGAGCGCTTCGACCATGGCGCTCATTGCATTTTCTTCGTTTTCAGCTTTTGGTTTTTTATTCTTGTTGTACTGCAAAGCGATTCTTTCCAGGTTTCCGTAAAAGCCGTAATCGCGGGAGCTGGCTCTGATGAAATCCCTGATCACTTCTTTGCACAACGCCGCTCCGAAACTCGGTGTCATTTCTTTTTTGTTTTGCAAAAACCATATCAGCTCCAGCTCCAGTTGAAATTCGGTCAGGTGTCGCAGTGCATGCTTCAGTAGCTGGCCATCTTTGTTCTTCATGACAATCGGCTTGGTTTGCCGGATCGCCTGGCATAACTGACCGAACTTCCAGATAAAATATCGCGATGGAATTATTTTCTTATTTTTATTATCCTGGCCAAGCTTGCTTGTCCGATAGGACTTCTTTGTAAAACCGGTTTCTTTTGTAGCCCGAAAATTTTTCGCCCGAAGAATGTTCGGGGGTTGTGGATAACTTCCCGATGTCCCGCCCGATTTTTCCACCCCCGAACTATTTTCGAGGGTAGTTTGTTCGGGATTTTTTAGACTGAGACGATAGAAGATTTTTCCGCCGCATTTCATGCGTTTTTGCGGCGAATCCAAAAGCTCCCCCGCTTCGTCGTGCGCCTGGATAATTCGGAGTTCATCCACCAATCGCTTGAGCGAGTTTTGAATCGCCCGGTCGCTCCGGTTTATCTTTTTCATCAGCTGGCTCTGGCTGATCCAATCTTTTTCCTTTCTTCGCTTGGTTTCCGGATCTTCGATCCATCCCAGCGTCTGGTCGGCCACAACCAAAAGAATTCTAAGCTCCACATCGCCGAGAAGTGGCATCCATTTGCGGATGATAAGATGTGGAATTTGAGTCGTATTGGGAATCAATGATTGTGTTTCGTATTCCATATTTATTTTAGTGAAAGGGAAACAGCCCGCTGTTTCCGCGCTGATTTTTTACGATCAGCAAGCTATCGAGGGCTGTTAGAAATAAATCGGAAAATGAGACCTGATATCTTTCTCCGCTTCTTCCTGCTCATACAGATTGTCGGGATCCGGATCGACCTGTCCGAGACCTCTGCAGGCTTTGCAGTAAATATTTTCTCCATCACATTTCTCGCATTGGCGTTTTTCGCCATCGGTAATGTATTGGCGTATTTTCTCTTCTCTTAATTCTTCAGGGAGATCGTCCCATTCGAGTTTGAATGCGTATTTCATATCAATAGCTGGCTACTATCGTGCAAGGCTCTTTGGTTTCCTTTTCCTTTTGCTCGCACAATTTCACAAAATCAATGAAACTTTTTTTAATCCTGTCGATCTGTTTTTTTCTCACTTCTTTATAGAGTCGTCTCTCTCGTTCTTCGACCAGTTCGAGAGTCCGCGGCAGCCGTTCGCGTAAAACTTCGGCCGTAATTTTCGCTTCTCCTTTTTTAACGAAAACTTCCTGAAACATATAGTGCGTTGCGTAAGGATCTCCGCGATACGCTTCTCGGAGATACCCTACGTGGCCGTGCACCGCGGAAAATCCGGTAAACTGTTCCTGTACTTGTTTGGGCGTCTGGTTTTTCCAGCGCGCGTAAATATCGATACCCATAATTTTTAATCATCGGCAGGCTTCCGACTCTGATTCGATGTCTTGCGGACTGAATCAGAGCTCGGATGCCTGGATCAATTTGACAGCCCCGAAGGCTGATTGATATAATTAATTTGTTGATGATCTCCCTTCGGGGAGATTTTCTTTTTATTATCGGCCCGGTTCGACTTCCGGAGCCGTATTTCGTTTGGCAGGTACTCAACCTGGATTTGGTCACCCATTTTCCATTCGTATTGATCCGTCAGCCATTTCCCTTCGAGGATCACCGCCGGAGTTCCGTACCTGCGGTAGGTGACTGTGCGAGTCGGCGTGAGTTCTTTCACCGAAGAATACTCAATACCGCCTGCGCCTGGACTTGCCAGAACGGATTCCAGTATCCGCTCTGTCTTTCCGCGATAATTTGTCCGAGCGACATGAAGAGAATCATTATGTCCAGCATCACCAGAAAAATTATGACTTGAGTGATGGAGACTAATGTTTTCTTTGTATGCTCATACGTGATTGCAGTCATACGATTGATTAATCTCCGACCGTGCGCCATGCGCAGGCCGGGATATTTATTTAAGGTGCTTTTTGATTTCATCGATCAGAGCTTTCCTAATCTGATCGAAGGCGTAGCCCGACGTTTCACTTTGCGTTTCTTCGTCGGATAATTCAGTCGTAAGCTTTCCCATCAATTCGCCGATCTCATCGGAGATATTCTCTTCGATATTCTCGGCAAGCAATTTGGCGACTGCCCCGATGCGAACGCGCATCACTTTTCCACGCACTTCACTGCGTATGTTTTGTTTAATTTTCGTTAGATTTTTCATAAGAGTGTTTGTCAACTTATGTAAACTTATGGCGGACTCTGGCGCCGCGTGCCTCGACCTATTCGACAAGCAATCTTGTTTTTCGAGTCGCGGATTTTTGGCATAGAAAAAACCCGTGCTCTTCGCACGGGTTTCCCCTTTTTATCCGCAACCTGCGGACTTAATGGCTTTATTTTTCAGCTCCTACGCCCCATGACACTTCTTATACTTCTTCCCACTCCCGCATGGGCAGGGATCATTCCGGCCCACTTTCTCGCTATTCATAATCGGCTCTGGCTTGGTCTTTTCTTTTTCATCATTTTGAACCTTCTTTGCCGCAGAAAATTGTTCCACTTCTTCCGCCCCTTTGTAACTTAAATTTTCTTGGATGCTTTTTTCCTGCTGGGGAACCGCCAGCGTCACGCGAAAAATCGTGTGGACGATAGTCGAACGGATATTGCCCATCAGATGCGAAAACATATTGAAAGCTTCGCGTTTGTATTCGATAAGCGGATCTCTTTGTCCGTAGCCGCGAAGTCCGATGCCTTCGCGCAGATAATCGATTTCGTCGAGATGATTCATCCACATCGTGTCAAAAGTTTCCAAAATCAAAGATTTTTCAACCGAACGCATATTCTCCATTCCGATCTCCTGTTCCTTCCGTCCATATGCCTCCTTGGCAATGCCGATCAAATACTCTCCGATCATCCCGATTTTTTCCGCCGCGTTTTTGGCTTTGTTATTCCTGATTTCATTTATTTTGGAAAAGGCCGCCTCCGGAACCGGCATAATACTTTTCAATTTTTCCCGGATCTCTTCCATCTGCCATTCGTTTTCTTCCCCCACGCAGCGCGCCGCCGCCAGATCTTCCACCTCTTCCGCGATAAATCCCAGCATTTCCCTTTTGGTGTCCGTAGAAACCAAGATTTCTTTTCTTCTTTTATAAACAACCTCTCTTTGCTTATTCATTACGTCGTCATATTCCAAAACGTGTTTGCGAATGTCAAAGTTGAACCCTTCGATTTTCGACTGGGCGTTTTCGATGGTGCGGGAAATTATTTTGTTCTGGATCGGCTGGTCTTCCGGAAGTCCCAACGTATTCATAATGTTTATGAGTTTATCGCCGCCAAAACGCCGCATCAACTCGTCTTCCAAAGACACAAAAAACTGCGACATTCCGGGATCGCCCTGGCGTCCAGCCCGACCCCGCAACTGGTTGTCGATCCGGCGCGCTTCGTGCCGTTCCGTTCCTAAGATGAAGAGTCCACCGAGCTCGCGCACGCCCGAACCCAATTTAATATCGGTGCCGCGCCCGGCCATATTGGTGGCGATAGTCACCGCGCCTTTTTGCCCCGCTTCCGCCACGATAAGCGCTTCCTTTTCGTGCTGTTTGGCGTTCAAAACTTTATGCTCCACTCCGAACCGCGAAAGCAAAGCGCTCAGATATTCCGATTTCTCGATGGCGATCGTTCCCACCAAAATCGGCTGTCCGGCCTTATTCACCTCTTTTATTTTCTCACAAATAGCGTCGAATTTGCCTTTTTCCGATTTATAAATTATGTCCGGCAAATCTTTTCTCACCATCGACTTATTGGTCGGAATTTCAATTACTTCAACATTATATACTTTGAAAAATTCCTCCGCCGAAGTGATAGCCGTTCCGGTCATACCGGAAAGTTTTTGGTACGTTCGGAAATAGTTCTGGAAAGTGATCGTCGCCAATGTCCGCGATTCTTTTTGCACCCGCACACCTTCCTTGGCCTCGATGGCTTGGTGCAACCCCTCGCTATAGCGCCGACCCGGCATCAAGCGACCCGTAAAGTCATCCACAATCATCACTTCTCCGTCTTTCACCACATAGTCGCGATCCAGCGCGAATATCACTTGGGCTTTGAGCGCCTGCTCCAGATGATGGACATAATTTATTTTTCCTGATTCATAAATGTTTCCCACGCCCAGCCATTTTTCCATTTTGGAAATGCCCGAATCGGTTATCGTCACGGCTTTCATTTTCTCGTCCACTTCATAATCTTCTTTCAATTTCAAACGGGGAACCAGAGAAGCGAATTGCTGGTACATTTTGGTCGATTCGCTGTCCGGCGCGCTGATGATGAGCGGCGTCCGGGCTTCGTCGATAAGGATCGAATCCACTTCGTCCACGATAGCGTAGTTCGGCTCGCGCTGAACCATCTGGGAAAAATCGCGTACCATATTGTCGCGCAGATAATCAAAACCGAATTCGTTGTTGGTGCCGTAAGTGATATCGGCGGCATAAGCTTCCCGGCGATTTATTTCCCGCAAATTTTCCATTTCAATACTTACTTCGTTGCTGTCCTGTATTTTAGGCTCATATATATATGACACGTCATGCATAATGCAAGCTGTTGAAATTCCCAAAAAATGAAGAATCGATCCCATCCAATTGCAATCGCGTTTGGCCAAATAATCGTTGACTGTCACCAAATGAACTCCTTTTTCTGTCAAAGCATTGAGATACATCGGCAATAAAGCGGTGTGTGTTTTTCCCTCGCCGGTTTTCATTTCCGCGATTTTTCCTTGATGAAGCGCGATTCCTCCCATCATCTGGGCGTCAAAAAGCCGCTTATCGTCGACGCGCCTGACAGCTTCCCGCACCACGGCAAAAACCTCCGGCAAAATATCATCCAGATTTTCGTTCTTCTTCAGCCGCTCCCTGAATTCTTCGGTTTTCGCCTGCAACCGCGGGTCGGACAATTTCGCCGCCGCCGACTCCAAAGCGTTTATTTTTTCCACAATCGGCCGGAGCTTGGCAATTTCCCGCTCATTGGAACCGAAAAGTTTTTTGAATATAGACATAATTTAATTTACGAACTACGAAATAAGCGAAATACGAAACACTGCATGAATTTTCTCATACTTCGCATTTTCACTAATTTTGCACTTTACAAATCAACTCGTCTATTCTACCGAAAAACACCCCAAAAGTCAAAATAATAATAAAAAGGCGAGCTGTCTGCGCTCGCCCTTCTCTCGATTGTCCTATTTACTTTGTGAATTTGAAAGTCGATACTATTTTCGACAAAACATCTTTATCAGACTCTTCGGGTTCGAATAAAAATAGAAAGTATTGATAGCCATTTTTAGCCACAACATATGCCTCGCCGCCATTGTACACTCTGGCCTTTTGACCATCTATTTTTATGTCTTCTTGAAAAACCGGATCCATCCCATTTGGCTCGGAAAGAGGATCAACACCATTGCGCGAACCTTTTTCTATTTCATTTACGCTAACCGATACACCGTTTTCCAAGTCGACACCCCAAATGATTCCACCCGGCAAACCTTCTTCCTCGAAGTCCTGCACTTCTATTTTCAAACTCCCCGGATATTCAAATTTAAATCCATACTTTTCATTTCGGTAAGTTTTCCAACTGTTTGTATTAACATCGGAAACTTCATTCGGACACTCCACGAATTCGCAGTTTGGGCCGGATCTTCCGACCGCACTGCCGTCCGGACAAATTTTAGCTTCAGCGGTACATTCAGCTCCATTGCCCAAAGGTTTATCCGACCTGCCGGATTTTGCATTGCCGGAATAATCCGGAGTGTCCCGATTTTGCGTTTTTTCGTACCGATACACGAAAGCGCCGGCAGTGACCGCGATGACTACCAGCACGATTGCTCCCAGAACCGTGGAGATTTTTTTGTTGTCCATAAATTTGAGAATTTTTAATTTTTATTTTTATCCATACCACTGAACAATTAATATTTGTTCCAATTTTACTCCTTAAAGAGTAAATAGCGTCCGGATTAGAGAATTTTAATTCTCTTTTTTGTTTTT
>Ga0156394_1083_pt1 | contig 14956 bp, 9 predicted proteins | sample RifOxyA3_FD_108038 | JGI IMG/M metagenome (GOLD analysis project Ga0156394, IMG submission 108038) | Lentisphaerae bacterium RIFOXYA12_FULL_48_11 | reverse complement strand
GGAGGTTCCTCATGTTGTCAGGCATATGCACCCGCATACATAGAGCAAACCTGCACGACATTGTTGCGACCGACTGCTGGCACCGCTGTAATGGTCCAAAATGGTAAATAATTTTACTTGCAAGCATTTGCAAAGAATGCATAGTTAAACACAGTTAAGTCAGTAGTTTCGATAATATCATTTATCTTCGTCATGAGTAAGAATAGCCAAGAACAATCAGAATTTTCAGTCTCCGAATACGACATTGCCCGGTTTTGTAAGTTTTTTGTGCTTGCCTCCAGGTGGGCTTGGGCGATGATTCTCGTGCTGCTGTTTCTCGGGTTGGAACTGGCTGCCATTTCGCCAGACCTGCATGAGATGATATGTCCCGATGCTGATTCGCCATACGATTGTTGTGCCGTAAAGCAGTTTCAGAGCGGATTGATTGAAGAGGCTCTAGCGCAGGTTTGTGTAGTTTCAACCCCTTTTTCGTGGGTAGCAACAAGATTTTCTTTTGACAGTTTTTATCGGGCTTCTCCGATGTTCCTGGTCGCTCTCTCTCGAGGGCCTCCTGTTAAACTGGTTCTTATTTAGGGTCACAGGGTCGGTCTTTTCGGGCTGACGTACCTTTTGTAGGATGGGAACCAAATTTAATAGTCATTTTGTATTCCCAGTAACCAGAATCGAGTTTCAACCATGAATTCAATTATATTGATTAGTTCCGTATGTTCGCATCTTTTCTCCGGACTTGGATCCAGGTTCCGGTCATTTATTATACACAATGGAGATAATTGGTCGCTACCGCGATTATCGTTAGTGAATTTATTATTCTTGCTTGTGCTGATGTTTAGCGGGTGTGCTTCTGACAGAAGTGAAAAAAGTTTGTTTGTAACGTGTCCATTGGGCGGTGAGCTGCCTGTATATAATGCCAGTTTAAACGGCCATGATATTTCTCAGGACATATCCCGTGAGCCCTCAGTGCCTTCCGGTGTGATGGATATTCGTCAGGCCCTGGTGCTGGCGTTAAGCCATAACCCTGAGTTGGCAGCTTTCTCCTGGGATATAAGGGCGGCAGAGGCTCGAGAAGTTCAAGCTAGTGTTCTGCCAAACCCGGAGCTGGGTGTTGATGTTGAGAACCTGGAGGGTGATATGGAAGGGTTTCGTGAAACTGAAACAACCGTATCGCTTGCCCAGAATCTTCTGTTTGGTCCAAAGCGTTCGCGTGCGATACGTCTGGCTGCTGCTGATACAAAATCAACGGCATGGCAATACGAGTCAAAGCGTTTGGATGTGCTGACTTCGACTGTTCATGCGTTCGTGGATGTTTTGGGTGCCCAGGAGAAGGTCAAGTTTGCAAGGGAAACCGCGAAAATAGCGAAGGATGTCTTGAATGTTACCAAGAGGCGTACTGATTTCGGTGATGCTTCTCCTGTGGAGCGGACTCAGGCTGATGTGGTGGATGCGCAGGTTGGTCTTGAATTGGATCGTGCGGAGCAGGAACTTCATGTTGCGCGTGTTAATCTTGCGGCACAGTGGGGGGGGCGGAATCCTTGTTTTTCTGAGGCTCGAGGCACCCTGCAATGCGAAGTTATCCTGCCATCCTTGAGGGATATGGAGGCTCGTCTCGCACAGCATCCTGAACTGATGGGAGCCATGTCCGAGGTTGCTAAGAAACAGGCTGCGCTAAGCCTGGAATTGGTGAACCGAATCCCTGATGTAACCGCCATGGCAGGGTATAGACAGATCAGTGCTCTTGAAGATAAAGACTTACATACCTTTGTTTTAGGATTGGCGGTGCCATTGCCTCTTTTTGACAGGAATCAAGGTGTAATCACGGAGGCCAGGGCAGAATTGGCCAAGGTTGAATGGCTGCGGAAAAGTGCCGAGGTGACTCTGTTTTCGGTGTTGGCGGAAGCCCACAGTGATATCACGGCAACTTTGAAAGAACGGGAGGTTTATGACAAAAAAATTCTCTCCGGTACAGAAGATGTATTTCGGAAAATCAAAGAAGGTTATGCACAGGGTATGTTTAATTATCTTGAGTTGCTGACGGCGCAGGAATCACTGACCAGGACGCGTTCTGATTATGTGGACGTCCTGGTACGTCTCAATAAGGGAATCGCAACTGTGGAGCGTCTGATGGGTGAAAAAATCGTTACGGCAGCCAAAGAACAGCAGAATTAAAAGGAGACGAAATGAAGAAAATTATTATTGTATTGGTGGTATTGGTATTGGGAGTTGTGGGCCTGCAGGCCGAACAAAAGGGGCATAGACATGGAGCGGAATCACGCGGTGGTGATGAAGAACCATTGCATTCCTCACAATCAGGAAAAGAGGTTGTTTTGCCGCTTTCGTCTGTTGATGCGATAGGAATGAAGTTTGAGAAAATAGGGCTGCGTGAGTGTCCCCGCGTGTTAAAGGCGGTGGGAAAGGTGAGAGCCCCTCAGCCCAGAACTGCTATAGTAAGTCATTTTCTGCCCGGCAGGGTGGCGGAACTTCATGTCACGATTGGTGAAAGGGTCAAGAAGGGGCAGCCTCTGGTAACCCTTGAATGCGCAGAAGTTAGTGACGCGCTAACTGAATACGTCAAGGCTGTTACTGCACAGGAACTTGCCAAAGTTAATCTTGCCCGAGAGAAACGGATAATGGATGGTGGTATAGGGGCGAAAAAAGATTACTTGGCGACGGAGGCTGAATTCAAGATGGCTGATGTAAATCTGGAGTCGGCAGAGAAACGGCTTCATGTACTTGGATTCAAGGAAGATCAAGTGAGGAAAATAACTCGATCCCACGAGATTAATCCGCGTATTGTCGTGAATTCTCCTATAGCGGGCAAGGTGGTGGTCAGTCAGGCGGTGTTAGGCAGTATGGTGGATCAATCCAAGGAAATTCTCACAATTATTGACTCCAGCGTTTTATGGGTGGATGCCGAAATTTACGAAAAAGATGTGTCAAAGGTCCGGATCGGCCTGAGCGTTGAGATTACAGTTCCTGCATTTCCTGCCGAGGTGTTCAAGGGTACGATCAGTTACGTCGGTGATGTTGTTAACGAAGAAACACGTACGATAACGGTTCGTACGGAAGTCAATAATCCGGATGATCGACTTAAGCCAGGGATGTTCGCGGATGTTTCAATTCTTTACGGAGAGACGCATCAAGTGTTGGCCATTCCTTTATCTGCGGTTTTGGAAGACGGAGACAGGCAGGTTGTCTTTGTACGTGAAAATGACAGGTTTGTCTGCAAGGGAATAGAGACGGGTGCACATAATGGCGCTTACCAGCATGTTATCAAGGGTCTTAATGCAGGGGATGAGGTTGTTACCGAGGGGAACCATCAATTGAGATCGAAACTTAGTGAATCTCTGTTACACGGCGCACACGTTCATTAAGAAAGGAGATCCCATGATACATGCTATTATAGATTGGGCGTTACGCAATCGCTTGCTTGTGATTCTACTGACAGTGCTGATTACGGTTGGTGGTGTTATTTCTTATCAACAGCTTCCAAAGGATATCTACCCTGACTTGAATGCTCCATTGGTGAATATCATTACGACCTGTCCGGGTATGGCAGCGGAAGATGTTGAACGGATGATCACTTTTCCGCTGGAAAGCCTGATGCATGGTACGCCACACGTTGTCCGTGTGAGATCCGAATCTACTACCGGAGAGTCGGTGGTCACTGTGGAATTCGACTGGGGTATTGATATCTATCTGGCCAGGCAGATTGTAGCAGGTAAGCTTGATATTGTAGCAAACCAGTTGCCTGCCGGAGCGTCTCAGCCCGTAATGGGCCCTGTTTCGTCACGCATGGGCGAAATTTTCGAGTTCGCCGTAACTGGCAATGGAGTTGATCCGCTGGATTTGAGGGGCGTAACCGACTGGACAATTAGATACAGATTGTTGGGGATAGAGGGGGTTTCTTTCATTGTCAACCTTGGTGGATTTACAAGGCAATATCAGGTGTTTCTCAAGCCGGATATGTTGCATCACTACGGCGTTACGATTGGCGAGGTTAAGGAAGCCATAGAGAAAAGCAACTGTAATTTTTCCGGAGGAGTTATCACTAAGAAGAATCAGGAGTTCCTCATTAAGGGAATAGGTCGTATTGAATCTATGGAACACATAGAGAGTACGGTCATTACATCACGCAATAATGTGCCCGTATTCGTGAAAGATGTTGCAGATGTTAAGGAGGGGGCCAGATTTCCGAGAGAAAATGCAGGATTGAACGGGGCTGATGCGGTATCCGTGGTGGTACAGAAACAGTATGGCGGCGATACGTTGAGCACAATTTCCAATGTAAAGAAATTTCTTTCTGAAATTGTGCGCGATCTTCCGGAGAAGTTCAAGATTGTCCCTTATTACGATCAGTCCAAGTTGATTATCAGCTCTCTTCGTCATCTTGGCATAGCCATGCTGGAGGGAGGGCTTCTTGTTCTTCTTGTGATCATGCTTTTCCTTGCCAACTTTCGGGCTTCCATGGTTGCGGCGCTTACGATTCCAGTGTCTGTTCTTCTTTCCCTGATTTTTATGCATGCGGCTGGAGTTTCGTTGACTGTCATGGCGCTCGGAGGCCTCGCTGTCGGGGTAGGCAAGATGGCCAGCGGGTCGGTAATATTGGTGGAGAATATTGTCCGGGCTTTTCATGCAGACACGAAAGGGACTTCTTCTCTTGAGGTGTCTTCTCTGGCATCTAAAGAAATAGGTCCATATCTCTTTTCGGCAAACCTGATCATTATCCTGGTTTTCCTGCCGCTCCTGGGGTTGGAGGGCATTGCAGGTCGAATGTTCCGTCCCACTGCATTTGCGTTGATTGTGGCCCTGTTCGGGGCGTTGATTATCAATATCACACTACAGCCGGTACTTATGTCATTTTGCCCTGGAAAGAGGGAAGGATCGGTTGATAAGCCTAATCGTGTAGTTGAGTTTGCTACTCGTATTTATTCTTTATTGCTGAACAAGGCTTTTCTTAACAAAAAACTGATGGCCATTGTGTCGGTATCGATTCTGGCGGTGGGAATATTGTCTTATCCAAGATTGGGCAGTGAATTTGTCCCATTTCTTGATGAGGGGTCGATGATTGCATCAACCGTTATGTTGCCGGAAACCTCCATTCAGGAATCGGTGCGTATCGGGAAAAAGATAGAAATGATATTCAGTTCGTTTCCAGAAGTTGTTCATGTTTGCCGGACTACGGGATCAGCGGAGGAATCTGAGCATGTTCATCCTGTTAACCACAGCCATTACATAATAGACCTTAAGCCAAGGGAGTCGCGTGATCGCGGCTATCAGGAATTGACCGAGGCCATGCGGCGAGAACTGGAGAAGATCCCTGGTATCGTTTATATCTTCGAGCAACCGATTGCCAATAAAATGAGCGAGATGCTTACTGGCGCAGAGGGCCAGATCGCACTTAAACTGTTTGGTTCGGATTTGGAGATCCTGAATGCCAAGGTTCATGAAATTGAAGATGTCATGAGTGGAATTCCAGGCGTGGCGGATTTGCAGATTGAAGAAACCACAGGTATACCTCAAATCATAATCCGGCTGAAACGGGAATTGCTGGCACGATACGGGATTAAAGTCGGGGATGTGGCTGAAATGATTGAGACTGCGCTGAATGGTGTCGAGGTTGCCGATGTCTGGGAGGGTAATCGTATTACGTCGGTACTGGTGAGATTTCCTGAGCAATACCGTCAGGACTCTACAACGATTCAGAACATGCTTGTCGAAACACCTTCCGGTCAGCGTATTCCACTTTCCCAGCTCGCCATTGTGGATAAAGGGGAAGGCCCTCAGACAATTTTCCGGGAAAACCTGACAAGGCGGAAAATCCTGATATGCAATGTGATAGGACGTGATGTCGTTGGATTTGTAGAGGAAGCCAAAGAAAAAATTGCGTCGTCGGTACAATTGCCGCAGGGATATTACTTTACCTTTGGCGGCCAATTTGAGAGTCAGCAGCGAACCAATCGCCAGTTGATGTGGATGATGTTCGTGGTTGCTTTGGCTGTCATGGTAGTCCTGTTTGCCTCGCTGCATTCATTCAGGCAGTCGGTACTTCTGTTGTTGAATGTTCCGATGACTGTTGCCGGCGGTGTGATTGCCCTCTTGGTGACAGGTCAAACATTGAATGTGTCGTCGTTGATAGGTTTTATCGCCCTTTTTGGTATTGCGCTTCAGAATGGTATTGTGTTGGTCGGGACGATAAATGATCTTCGCAGGAACGGCGTGGCTATTCATGATGCGGTGATACAGGGCGCAATAGATCGTTTCCGGCCAATCTTTATGACGGAATTAATACTGATCCTTGGTGTATTGCCTTTAGCTTTGGGGTCGGGGGCTGGTTCTGAGATTCATAGGCCGTTGGCAATTGTTTATATCGGTGGCTTCCTTGTGGCTATTTTCTTCGTACAAATTGTGTTTCCAATTCTGTACGAGTGGATGGCTTCCTGGGGGCCAGAGCGTTTCCTTGCTGTAAAAGCAAAGAATCATTGAAACAAGGCCGTAGTGTACAAAAATATGCCCGGGTATGGAGATATGAATAATTATTATTCCATATCCGGGCATGATGAAAATGCTGTCTTCTGTGGGCTACCGATTCTCTTGAATTGGCAGCCAGCATTTTAGCTTGATTACAGATTTGGCGGATTATCCGGAAAACTGATTTTTTTACGATTCTTCCTGCATAAGCTGATCGTAAAAGCCGACGTAGTCATCGGGCTTGTCGCTGGCTCGCATCTTGATTGCAGCACGCGGGTGCTGGTTCATCTGGCCTGTGAGTGCGTACGGGATACTGTAACCCCAATCCATCTGCTTGGACAAGGGGGCAAATACATCTCGGCAGCATTCCAATACGGGTCGGATTTTGAACTTAGGATTGTGCAGGAACCCGATAAGCAACTCGAGCGGGCAGTTTCCTGCGCCGCGACCTATGCCATTGATTGTTGCGTCCAGCCTGTTGGCACCTGTAATCAGCGCCTCCAGTGTGTTTGAAAAAGCAAGCTGTTGGTTGTTGTGTGCATGGAAACCTACATCCTTGCCTGTGCCGTCGAGGACGCGCAGGAAAATCTTTGTCAGATCGCGCACCTGTTCCGAGTAGAGTGATCCGAAGCTGTCCACTATGTACACACCCGCTGCGGGACATTTTGCCGCAATCTCAAGTGCCTCTACAAGGTCATGTTCGTTGATATTTGAAATTGCCATCAGCTGGAGAAGAGTCTCATATCCCTTGTCGTGGGCATCCTTAATCATGTCCATGGCGAGTGGAATCTGGTGTATGTAGCAGGCAACCCTGACGCAATCTATCATGCTCTTGTCTTTGGGCAGTATGTCTTCGTGATAATCTGTGCGATCGGCATCAGCCATGACTGCAATCTTTGTTTTCGCCGGTTTCTTGCCGATGATACGCTTGAGGTCGTCCTCGTCACAGAATTTCCAAGAGCCGAACTTGTTCTGGGCAAAAATTTTCTTTGACCCTTTGTAGCCGAATTCAATGTAGTCCACTCCGGCGGCAACACATGTATCGAATACGTTCTTAACGAGCTTGTCATCGAACTTGTGGTCGTTTATCAGGCCTCCATCGCGGATAGTACAGTCCAGGAGTTTGATTTCGGGCCTGTAATGAACCCAACCGCCTTTTCCTGTTTTCAGTTGAGGTGTTTCTTTTGTGTTACTCATATTTATCTGCCTTTATTTTTTTGTCCAAGAAGCACGGAAATATAGACTTGTGACGAAGATTGTGTCAAGGATTCTGAGTATTTCCGGGTGTTGTTCGATTTTATCCGGTGGACAATCTGCCGCTAATTGACGGGTGAAAATGATCCGGCATGGTTGATTGTTACAGTATGGGGGATAGAAGGTTGCAGAAATTCTCGGCCATTTGTTGCCGGACTGGTCTGGCCCGCCACGTGAAAATGTCAAGTTCATCGCTCATGGATATCTCTTCAATGATTATTTCCTTAAGTCTGTTGGCGAAATTATTGCTGTATACTGCCAGGTTGGTCTCGTAATTAAGTCGCATACTTCTTGCATCAAGATTGGCAGTGCCGACTATGGCAAGTGTATCATCGACAAGCAGAGCCTTTGCGTGAAGAAAAGGTGGTGCTCTTTCAAACACCCTGACACCTGCTGAAAGCAGATCATCGTAATGAGCTCTGCCTGCAAGTCCGGCGTAGATGTGGTTGTTATCCTTGGGTACGATCAGCCTGACGTCAACTCCTCGAAGGGCCGCAGAACGGAAGGCTCTCATAATATCAAGTGTTGGTACGAAGTATGGTGTTACCGCGAGGAGTTGTTTCCGTGCAGATACTATGGCGGTGAAGAAAATATCTGTGAGCGCTTCAAGTTCTGCCGTTGGTCCTCCGTTAATGACTCTAATGGATATATCTCCTGCGGGTTTTGTATGGGGGAAATGAGATTCCTGAAGAAGAATTTCTGCATCCTCATCTGTCATGAAGTACCAGTCGCGCAGGAACGTGTATTGGAGTTCCTGTACAATCGGGCCTTCGATTTTAAAGTGGTAATCGCGGATGGGTAAAGCCGATGGAGTTGTGACGTTGTTAACCTGGAGGTTGATTCCCCCTGTGAAAGCGGTTTTTCCGTCAACTATCATGATTTTTCTGTGGTTTCGGAGGTTAACCTGGAATTGTCGTTTGATCAGGTTGGCCTGCGTCCAGCCTTCAATCTGTAGATTGGGTATGTTCCTGTATTGCTTGATGAGGCCACCCCACAGTGCGTGGGTAGATCCAAACCGGTCATACAGGAATCGGACTGCTACGCCTGATTCCGCTTTCTGCTTTAACAGGTCAAGAAATTGTTTCCCGATAACGTCGTTACCGATTATGAATGTCTGTATATGAATGTGGTTTTTGGCTTTACTGATGGACTCAAGCATTGGGGCAAATGCCTGGTCGCCTGTCACAAGCGGCTCAATGCTGTTGCCCCCGAGAAGGGGATAATCTGATAGTACGACGTTCATGGCGCTGTTCAGTTCCCTTGCGAAGACATCGGAAGGTTCTGTGGCAAGGGAGTCATGTACCGCCCGCCAGTAATTCAGCGGCATGGCTTCGTCTTCTCTTGCCTTTCTCTCGGATAGGAATTTCTGGTCTGAGTTGTGTTTATGCCATGCCTTTTGAGGAACCCGATTAATGCCGAACCACAGGTAAAATACGGGGCCAATAAGAGGTAAAGTCCAGGCGACGAATATCCATAGCAACGCTGAGGATGATTCTCTCCTGTGTTTTAAACAGTGCACAGTGACCATGAGAAATGCCAGAACATGCATTATGGAGCCAAAAGAGAACCATATGTCGTCGAGCCAGTAAGGCGGAAATACCGTTGCAATTGTAAATGAGTTCATCATTCCAATTACATAATATACCCTGTTACATGCACAGGGAAGGAGGAATATTTACTGAATATGAAGGTCTGATGCTGTTCTAATACTTGCATGTCAGCCGATTCGTTTGATATGTTCCCCGGTCATGAATTTGATGGAACTTAAAGTAAAGAAATTGAGCGATGATGCCATTCTGCCTCAGTATGCGCATCCAGGAGATGCCGGCCTTGATCTTTTTGCCTGTCAGTGTGTTGAAATCGGGCCAGGTGAACATGCTCTGGTAAAAACAGGAATCTCTATCGAGCTGCCGGTAAATACCGAGGCCCAAGTGAGGCCTCGGAGCGGTCTTGCTCTGAAGCACGGTATCTCCGTGCTTAATACTCCAGGGACGATAGATGAAGGTTACAGGGGAGAGGTTGGTGTGATTCTTGTTAATCTTGGACGGGAGAAGTTCGTGGTGGAAAAGGGGGCCAAGATCGCGCAGATGGTGATCAAGCCGGTGCTTCGAGTTGATGTCAAGGAAGTTGCTGATTTATCTGATACAAAAAGGGGTAGTGGGGGATTTGGTTCAACCGGATATAAGCATAAAGGGGAACAACAATAATGAGTATTGTAAAAGATATGCTCGCAAAAAACGGGCCTGCAGAAACTTTTAAAGAAGCGCGAAGGGTTGCAAAAGAGTATGTCATTAAGTTGCGAGAAAAAGGAAAGATCGCATTTTCGGAATCTGCCGATGGTTGTGCTTCGAGTATGTTCATTGCCCGCAGGACCCTTCCTGAAGTCTGGGAAGATACAACAATGGCTCTGATGGCTTTTGGTCGTGAGGTACATACCCATTATGATCCTAAAAAAAAGGATGGGGAATATGACAGCTTTCCCAGCATCGAAGCTTCGGTAATGATGCACATCGAGGAACCTTTTGGTGAGCCAAGGTTCCATAAACATTATCTCGGTGGCTGGATGGGCTTCGGCGACTACAAGGCTGAAATAGAAGGCGTCAAGGATGGATGGATGATCTCTCCATCCATGGTTGCTGAGAAAATGAAAGCAGGTAAATTTGACGAGGTTAAGGGTGATGAGCGCTGGAATTATACATACAGCCAACGGTTCCGGGCTTATCCTTACTTTGATTTCAAAGGTAACCTCAAAGTGGTTAATCAGTTGAAGTCGGTCATACATAATCTGCAGCGTGAACCGTTGAGCAGGTCGGCGCAATGTATTACCTGGGATCCGCGCTGGGACCATAATGACCAGCAGATGGGTTCTTTCAAGTGGGACAGTTATCATTCTCCATGCCTGCAGAGATTCTGGTTCAGGCTTCTTCCTTTGCAGAATGAAAAAGGTTTTGTTCTTAATGTCAACGGGCACTGGCGGTCGAGAGATCACCTCAAGGCTGTGCCGTCAAATGTCTTTGGTGTAACCGAAGGTATTCACGAGGAGGTCAGGCGTGGTGTTGAGCAGGCTCTGGGTGTTCCTGTAAGGAGAGGCAGTTATACGGATATCAGCGATTCTCTTCATCTTTACGGGCATTATTTCGATCCGCGGAGGCAGGGGCTTGATGCTGAGAGTTATCTGGAGGATATATTCCGTATTGCATCAGGTCAGCCCTTGGAAGAGAGGGTCGTTATGCCTGGCACTGACATGTATGACATGATGATGGAAGATATTGAGAAGGAGTATCGTTTCCGGAAAGAAAATCCAAACTTCGGGAACAACAGATAGCTCATCTCGTAGAAATTTTATTTTGGCAGTATTTTAAGTACAACGGTTCTGTTCTTCCTCCGCATATTGTCATCCGTGTTCTGGAACGGGGGAAGCTCTTCGCCTGTAGATGTTACTTCCATGGATTCTGCTGGAAGGTTATGTTTGGTCTTGAAAAAATCCAGCACCCTGTTTGCTCTTGCCAGACCGAGCGCGTAATTGTCTTCAGGTGTTGTCGCTGACCCTGTTTTCATTGTATCTGAATGACCTTCGATGATTAACTTGTATTCGCGCATCGAATCCTTGATCTGGGTTGCGACTTCACCAAGGGTGTCAATGGCATCGTTCATCAGGTTTGTTCTGGTACTGAATAGCCCGTAATCAAAGACAATAATGCAGGACGTCTCTGTGTAGGTGGTTATTGTTCGTTCGACGTTTACGTGTGGAATTGGTTTCTTTGGCTTTACAGGCAGGACAGGGGCCTGTGTTGTAACGGCGGGTTGGATTGCTGTCTGTTGTTCAGGTTGTGCCATTACCTTTGATCGCCCGTGGTGGCGGCCCGCAAAAAACATGCCGACTGAAAATATTGTCATAACAATACAAGCGGATATTTTAACCGTCATTGAATAACGATTTGCCATAAATGAGAGACTGGTCGCCGGGAAACTATTTCCTGAACCAGTGCCGATTGGTACGACAGATTCAAGATCTTTTAGTTTGTTCTGTGCCAGCTGAAGTTCCTTGGTTAACGATTTGTTGCGGTTCTGTTCCTCTTTTATTGCAGTCTCATGACGTGCAGTGTTCGCCGATAAGTTGCTTTCGACTTCGCTGATGTTTCTTCTAAGCTCTGCTGTCAAGGAGGCGTGACTTTTTTCCAGGCTGTCACTATGTTTCTTCTGTTTCTCTGATTCGGCTGATTGCTTGTCTATCTGCTTTTTGAGTTCATCTATCGTTTTCTGGAGATCTACTTCCGTGTTGCTGCTGGATGAGGAAAGGTGGAGATGCTTCGCCCGTTCCGCCTCAAGTTCACTCTCGGTCACTGCAAGTTGGGAAGCTGCAGAACTCTGTTGATTCTCCAGTTTCTCAAGTTTTTCGCTCAGGACTTTCAGGTCGCCTATTGCCTTGCGATTCTCTTCCTTAAGAATTCTGACATTTTCGGTCAGTTCATCTTTCTGCTGTTCGGACTTTATCCGTTCTTCTTTAAGCAGATCTCGTGCTTCGGCCAGCTGGACATTTGTTTCAGCATGCAGGTTTGTTTCGGTCTGAAGTTTGTCTTCGAACATGTAGATGTTGGTTTGTACGTTTTTTCGCCACTCACGTTCTATTTCAAGTTCTTTCTGGTTTTCCTGCAGTAGCGTCTCTTTGGTCGTTGCTTCGGATTCGAGTGTCTTCAATTTCTTTTCCAGTGATTCGACCATAACCATGGTTCTTGATTTCTCACGCTCATGCTTTGCCAGATTTTCTTCCAGTGCGGCCTGTTCACGGGTAAATCGTTCTTTCTGCTGTTCCATAAGAATCTCAGATTGTGAAAGCCTTGTTGTCAGCTCATGCAGTCTTGCGGCATTGCCGTGAAGCTTGCTTTCGACGTCCGAAGCGGTGCTTTCAAGTTGCTCCTCGCGCTGGCGTTCTCCCGCCAGTATGGCTTCGTAATGGTCTTTCTGATTCTTTATGTCGGCATGGAGTTGTTTTAAAGTCTTTTCGAGGACTGTGGCTTTACTTTCCTTTACATCGAGTTCCTGTTTAAGATGAATATCCTGGCGGGTAGACTCTTCCTGAGTTCTGGCAATGGTTGTAATGGCGTCAGCCAGCTCACGCTTTATCTTGTCGAGCTGGCTGGTCTTTGCAGTTGATACAGCTTTTGTTTCTTCGAGCTGGTGCTGCAGTTCGTGTTCTTTCTCACGTAATTTTTTTTCCAGTGCCTGATAGCTTGCTCTGGCTTCAGCTTGTTTCTGCTTGGAGTCTGCAAGTTCATTCCTTAGACGCTCGGCAAGGTTATTGTACTCTTTCTCGCTCGATGCAATCTGGGTGCGAAGTTTCTCGTTCTCGTTTTTCTGGATGAAGAGCTGTTTGGTGTTTTCCTGGAGACTTTCGAGGCTGTGCTTACCTTCGTTCTGAAGCTGTTCGATACAGGCCTGAAGTTGTGCTGTTTTTTCCTCGTATTTGTTCCTGGTATTTTCAAGAGTCGTCTTATCAGAATCAATCTCTGTCTTTTGCTTTGCAATTTCTGTGATCCTGTCCTGAATCTCTTTTTCCATGGAAGCGAGCTGGTTGCCGCGTTTCTCGTTTTCCTGCTTCTGTTTGGAGAGCGCCTTTTCGCCTTCCTGGAGCCTCTCCATGAAAGCCTGTTTTTCTGCCTGTAGTTTGTCAATTATTGCCGACATCTGGTTTTTGTCTTCCAGCTGTCTTGTCTTGTACTCCGTGTGCGTGTTTCTTTCGGCGTCTGATTCGGCTTTGTAACGGGCGAATTCATCGGAAATTTTTCTGTTTTTGAATTCAAGAACGGACCGTTCCTCCTGCAGCTGTCTGAGAATGCCCTGTGTTTTTTCTGCTTCTGTTTCAAAGTTCTTTGCGCGTTTCTCGAGTTTCCTGCAGTCTTCGTACTGTGCTGCAAGATCCTTCCTCATGTTTTCTATGGTAATGGTCTGGTTCCGCGATTCATTGCCGAGTTGTTCAATGCGATGCTGAAACTCGACTTCCTTGTGACTACTCTGGTTCTTCAAAGTCTCATGTTGTTTCCGAAGGGTGGCGAATTCGGCTTCGACCTTGCTCAGTGCGGTTTTTGCATTGCGGACTTCAGCTGTAAGAGAGGCTTCTTTATTGACAACGTTTTTTTCAATGTCAACGTAGAGTGATTTTTGCGATTGTAAATCCTTCTTCGATTTTTCCAGTTCAGCCAGGGCATTGTCGGTCTTTTCTTTAAATTGACCGATTTGAATCTGTAACTTTTCCTGTTTTGCCAGGAAATCTTTTTCGAGCGACTGGTATTGTAATTTGTTGTTCTGGAGTTCAGCCGTGAGACCTTGGATTTGTTTTTCCAGCTCCTGGATGTGGCTTCTGGACTTGGTCTCTTCCTTGGAAACGCTGTTCTGAAGCTCTTCTTTCTGAGTCTTTAAATCCTCAAGTTGCGTTTTTGTTTTAAGGAGCAGGGATGCATCCGTTTCTGATTTTCTGCGGGTTTCGTCGAGAAGCCTGTTCAGTTCCTGCTCTTTTCTGGCTGCCTGCTTTAACGTTGTTTCTGCACCCTTGCCATCCTCTCCAGTCTTCTGCCTTAAGGCTGCCAGCTCTTCCCTGGCCATCTTCACTTCTTTTTCTGTCTGCTCGAGTTTAATTTTCAGCTGCTCTTCTTTGGCAGCTGCCTGCTTGGCAACATGCTCTTTTGCTCTTTTCTGTGCTGCGAGTTCTTTTTCTGCGGTTTCGAGTCGGACCCTGTTCTGTTCGACATCAAGATTCAACCTGGATGTGCTCTCTTTAGCCGCTTCTGTCTTTTCGTGAGGTTGGGATTTAGGGCTTTTAGATGTTGTTGATTCCGGTATATCAGGCGGTTTGATCTCGACTGGTGTTACAGGAGGGCGGTATGTCATCATGTCTATAGTTCGCTGTATTTCAGCTTCACGTAACAACGGCGAGCCTGAGTCAATGCTATGTTGTTCGGATGGAGCTTTACCGGTCTGTTCGTGATGGAGTTTGGTGCCGTCTTCGGAATGGTGTGTCTGTGCTGGCTTAAGGATATCCCTTACATGGAGTATTTTGCTGGTCAACTTATTTGTGAGAGTTGACTCTGCTGGAAGTATTCCGTTTTGGACAAGATGGGGCACGGCCAGCACGTTAAATGGACCATAGGTTTCTCCGCTCGGAAGGCGGGCTTGCCATTCCATTTTAAGATCAGGCAATTCCTGTGCTGGAAACCATTCTATTCTATTCTCTGAAATGAAG
>Ga0156394_1082_pt1 | contig 14984 bp, 8 predicted proteins | sample RifOxyA3_FD_108038 | JGI IMG/M metagenome (GOLD analysis project Ga0156394, IMG submission 108038) | Lentisphaerae bacterium RIFOXYA12_FULL_48_11 | reverse complement strand
GGTGGAATAATAGCCATAAACATAGATGAGGGAGATCACCTCATTCAGGTCAAAATGACCAACGGCAACGATGATGTTGTCCTGGCAACGTACAACGGCATGAGTATCCGGTTCAATGAAAAGAAACTGCGCGACCAGGGAAGAGCCACCCGCGGAGTACGGGGTATCACCCTCCGGGAGAATGATGTTGTAGAAACACTGGAAATCGTCAACCTGACCGCCACGTTCCTGATCTGCACCGAAAATGGATATGGAAAACGGACCAGCTTCGACGAATATCGGGCCCAAGGACGAGGTGGAAAAGGCGTTATCGCCATCCGCACATCAGACCGAAACGGCATGGTCGTTGGTGCTCATGCCGTGCAGGAAGCTGATTCACTTATGCTGATCACTGCAAAGGGCAAGATGATCCGAATGGCCGTCAGCGATGTCAGGGTAATCGGACGCGCCACACAGGGCGTGAGACTTATCAATCTTGATGAAGGCGACAAACTGGTATCTGCAACCACGTTTGAACCGGAAGACAAAGAAATCTCCGAACAGCCGCCAGAAGCCTGAGATTAAAAACCTTATTCTTCACAGGCATGTAGTCCATCACATGCCTGTGAGACAGCGAGGTTACACTTTGCGGCTTGCTGCCAACTTCTTAAAGTATTCAAGAACCAAAGGGAGCCCCTTATCAATGCCCAATTTGGGGTTCCATTTCAGGGCCTTCCTGGCCAGAGTGATATCCGGCTGACGTACCCTTGGGTCATCAACAGGCAAAGGTTTAAAAACTATCTTTGACTTCTTCCCTGTAAGCGCAACAATCTTCTGAGCAAGCTGATACACCGTCATTTCTTCCGGATTACCGATATTCACCGGACCGGTCTCCCTGCTCATCGCCAGGGCATATATTCCGGCAATAAGATCGGTCACATAACAGAAACTGCGTGTCTGAGAGCCATCACCGAAGACAGTGATAGGCTTACCTTCCAACGCCTGACTTATGAAGGCAGGAATAGCCCTGCCGTCATTTGGCCGCATTCTTGGGCCATAGGTATTGAAAATACGCACTATTTTAGTGTCAACACCATGATAGCGATGGTACGCCATCGTCATTGCCTCGGCAAAGCGCTTGGCTTCATCGTACACCCCCCTGGGCCCCACTGGATTCACATTACCCCAATATGACTCCTTTTGAGGGTGAACTATCGGATCACCATAAACTTCTGACGTTGACGCTATCAGGAAAACGGCCTTTTTGGCTCGCGCCAGACCAAGAGCCTTATGCGTTCCCAACGCACCTACTTTCAAGGTCTGAATCGGCAACTCAAGATAATCTATCGGGCTGGCAGGAGAAGCAAAATGGAATATGTAATTAACCTTGCCAGGCAAATACAGGTACTCGGTCACGTCATGCTTGATAAACTTGAAACCGGGATTACCAGAGAGATGTTCAATATTGGCAACATTACCGGTAATAAGATTGTCAATGCATATCACCTGGTGTCCTTTTGCAAGCAGGTGATCGCATAAATGTGACCCCAGAAATCCGGCGCCACCAGTAACCACAGATACAGGTTTCTTAACTGACTTTTCCATAATTTCATTCCTCTTCTTTTCTTCCAATCTGCGTCATCCGCGTAATCTGCGGATAATCCTCTTCCAGCTCTCTCCTATCCCAAACCCTACGCCATTCGAAAATCAATTACCGTCTGCCTGTATGATTCCGGCAAACCAATGTCAAATCTGTTCCCCTTTACAATACAGGCCGAAAAACCATCCTCCTGCCTGAGTCTGTCCAGACATGAAGTCAGCTGGAATTCGCCACCCTCACGGATATTGTGTGTGATATTTTCATGCAGGTAGTCGAATATTTCAGGCTTCAAGACATACATGCCGAAGACGGACAGAAATGAGTCCTTCTCAATGCCGTCAATCTTCAGATGTTTCATGGCATATTCCCGGTCCGGCTTTTCCTTGAATTCAGTCAGGGATAGAATCTCATCACGCTCAGTCCACACACCGCCAACACAACCGAAATTATGCACTTCAGATACCGGCGTAACCTTCAGACCCACTACGCTCTGCCCCAGTTTTTCATAAACATTCAAAACCTGTTTGGCACATGAGACATCAGTTGTAGATGCATAAAGATGGTCACCCAGCAGAAGAAGAAAAGGTTCGTTTCCAACCCATTCCCTGGCACAATTGACTGCATGACCAAACCCCTCCTGTACATCCTGGGATACAAAAGTAACACGCCTGCCGATATCCATGAGGTAATCATTATACTTCTTCGCTTCAGCAGATAATTTATTGTAGTTCTCGATTGGCGGAGGAGATGAAAAGAAATTCTCGAAGATTTCCCTGTCAACACCCTGAACGATCACGCAAACCTCTTCAATGCCGGCACTTATGGCTTCTTCGACTATGGCTAGAATAACAGGTTTTATGCGTCCCTCCCTGTCAATGACCGGAAACAACTCCTTCTTTATGGCCTTCGTAGCAGGGAAAAGACGGGTCCCGAATCCGGCAGCAGGAATGACCGCTTTTCGGACTCTCAAGCCGGATTTAAGAACCAGACTTAGACAAGACATATTAAGATCGCGCTCAATGATTTCCATAACCGTCTGCTGGCTTTCTTCATCCTTTGCAATGAACTGAGCTGTTCCATCACCCTGCGACCCAACTCCCTTGCCTCCATAAACATATTTCTGAATAGGTTCATAGCTCAGAACCTTGTGAAGAACAGGAGCAGTGAGCTGGGAAGGACATGCAGGCTGAAGATGTTCATCGAACTCCTTCTGAGCTTTTGTCATCAGCGATCCTATCCTGGCCGCATCACCTTCTTTCAGAGCCTCACAGGCTTCAGCAGTAAGCTTAGCGCTGATTCGGCCAAGATACTTCTGTACATTCTTTTGAACATCATTCTCGGCAAAGGGATAACAGTGATTCAACCTGTTAAGGATTTCCCTTGTATCCTTACTTGCACCGAGATCAACTATTACGAAATGAAGATCTTTTTTTACGCTCAACTCGGCCACATCCATCCGATCACCGTCAAAAGTCATCATTATGGGACGATTCCCATAAGCGCAGCCCTGATCCATTCTTCCGCACCGAGACGGAGTGGTGATTTCGCCCATGTACGCGAACTCCATCTCCCCTCGAATTGTCATTTTGAGGTCATAAACACGGTTAAAAGCCCTGGCAACCAGAACACAAACCGCAGCACTTGAAGAAAGTCCCTTTTTTATGGGCAGATCAGTAAGATAATTGTTGATCTCAATTCCACGCACACGGTAATGAGTCACAACCTGATAAGCCACACCTGCCGCATAACTGAAAAACCCCCCTTTTTCAGCCTCTTCCAGCAAGGCATTACGATCCATGGGGATTTCAAGCGATTTGATATTGGCATCATCGCCTATTTTCGAGCGGATGATAAACTTCGTCGGATGCGGTTTTACCTCGGCATGAAGACCATGATTTGTGCCTGATATGATTGTGAAACCCTTTTCGAGCTCGGCATTAATACGCCTGTAACTGCCGGCCCAATCTGAATGTTCACCAAAAAGACATATTCGTCCCGGTACAAATATATTCATTCTTTCCCTCTTCCTGCCTTACCCTTACCGCTTTGCGCATTGCCTTCTTCTAACACACGCCTCAACAGTAATTCAAGCGACTTCATGTCCGGCACAAAGTAATCAGCCTTTGTCACGGGTTTTCCTGCAGCAACGAGAATAGTTCTGCAACCGGCTCGGCGACCTGCCTCAACATCCTTTTCGTTGTCACCTATCATCCATGACAGTTTTAGATCAATATTGTGCCGTTTCGCTGCTTCAAGAAGCATGCCCGGCTTGGGTTTCCGGCACTCACACTCTCCTTCACCATGAACACAATATAAAATATCGCACAAAGCGAGATGGTGATCTTCATCAAGCTGCTTTTGCAAATTTCCATGTATTTCCTCAAGTGCTGCCAGCGTCATAACCCCAGTCGCAACCCCTCGCTGATTGGTAACAACAACTGCCTCGTAACCGTAATTTTTCACAAGTTTCAGTATACCGGGAATTTCCGGCATCAGGTGAAAATCAGCCCACCGCTCCACATATCCAGGACCCGGCGATTTGTTGATAATCCCATCCCTGTCAAAGAAAACACATTTTTTCATCGTTTCCCCTTGCGCACAACAATCTTCTTGTCGGTAAAGACCTGATTCCTTACATATCCTGTACTGTATGCAACAGCTCTGATCACGTGAGAACCTTCGCTTTGATTGGCTGTATCAAGCTTTAGCATCCTATCATTGCCAATCACCTTGCCATCCAGAAGGAACTGATATTTCCTGTAAGCATGGCTCTGGGCGCCTTTTAATTCAGCACTTAAATCCAGCAATCCGGTAACAGTATCCTGCTCAACTCCATTAATTACGATTTCCGCTTTCGGTAACCAGGGACAGGCAAGAGGATCGCCGATCAAAAGGATCTGAAGGGGACACCGTATAGACTGGTAATAACTTTCAATCATTGTACATCCAGCTGCATAATGAACAAAAAACCTTGCAGAAGGAAATTTTGTCCATAACGAAAACGGTTCCGTAACAGTACCAGAAGAAGATGTCACGCCGGATTTTAACCAGGCAGTCAACTTGGTCTGGCTATCAGTATTGAACATTCCTGCCATGCTGGTAAGGTGCTCCGCCATGCAACCCGGCAGATAAACGTTACCGCCTTCCTCCGGCTTGACATGCACAGTTCCACTCATTAACCCGATAATCTGCTTCTGCCCCACAGGAAATGAATTAGTTATGACAGCTGAAACATTTAGTGCATTCAGCTCCTTAACTGCCTTGGCGAATTGCCAAGCACGGCATGTAGAACGAATATCACTACTTGTCACAAAGAACACATCTCCAGAGGGCGTTTTTCCATCAGATTCCACCCCATTCTTCAGGTATTTCAGCACCTCATCTTTGGTATTGCCACGTACACCCGTATAACCAAGCATCATGCAGGGCAAGGGCATTTCCTCCCTCAGCCATTCCTTTGAAACATCAAAAGTTTGTGAAGACAAAGGTAACCCTGACGGACCATCAGGGCCTCCAAATAATGTTGAAACATAGGCACCCATCTTCACTTTTTCAGAATCTTGAAATGTATTACGCAAAAAAGTAAGCCCGAGAATGGACATTTCCGGAACAAACTTTATGGTTGTAGGAAAATCAGTGGAATAGACCCAAACAAGTATCTGGTCCTTTACGCCACGGTCCTTTGCGGCTTTATTCGCAGGTTCCCATATAAACTTGGAGAAATCATCAGGCGAAATAATCAATGGCGGAACGGCATTTGAACCCGGCAGGTTAAGCCTGACAATATTAATTTCCGGAACATGCCTGATCCTCGCATATTCAGCGGCAATCTCCACTGAATCAGGCGATTTCTCATTTACAAGCAACAATACTTCATGCGGCCCCAATGCATACGAGAAGCTTACCGACACCATCAGACCTAACAGCATTATAAGACAATTCTTCACACTTGGACTTTATCTGATATGGTTACCTCAGGCAACACAGTTTCGGGGAAGGGATTTTTTCCTTTTGAATAACAGAACCGGTCAGATAGGATATCAGCCAAAAGGCAGCAAGAAGAAATGACAAAACATCATAAGATCTGGAAACATGTACATGGTATTGCAGGCATGGTATTCGAACCCGGCCAGCAGCCGGCATCGGAACGTAAACACAACTGCCCCGACTGCCTCGTCTGCCAGATGTGCAGCGATTCCCGATGCAGCAAATGCCTGAAAAGAAAAACCTGCCTGAAAAAGTCGAAGAGAATCTAGAATGCGGACCCTTCTTTACTGGGCGCGTTCCAGAACCAGGGATACCCCGTCCTGTACCCCTGCGGCAACAGTCTCAACAGGGATCGCAACAACCTTGGCCTTGACCATTTCGATGGAGTCCTGAATCGCCGCCTTAACCTGCTGATCTGGTTCCAACAACAACAGTCTTTGAAGCGTGTTCAGCAGATCAGAACTGGTGTAATTCCCCAAAGCCATGGCAGCTGACATTCTAACGTCAGCCTCGTTGTCACTATTTACAATATCCAGCAACGCCTGCTGGCCATAAGGTGAACTGACTGTTGCCAGCCAGTCCCTACATACGGAACCTGCCCCTGGATCACTTGAATGCTTAACAAGCACTTCGCATGCCTGGGCATTGCCGATATTCGCCAGGGCCATCGCCGCAGCCTCCTGGATACCTTGTTCCTTCAGAAGCGATAAAGCCTTTTCCAGCTCAAGAGTATTTGACGGCTTGTTCAGCCGCGACAGCACACCCGTCATCTCTCGGGCTATTTCCCCGGTCCTGGCCCTCGGAATTGCATTAACAAGGGCACCGACAACATACCCTCCCTCCATCGACGAAAGCATCGAACTGATACTCGACCTCAAATCGGGCTGATCGGACTCGTTCATCATGTTGACCAAAGAGTCAATTAAAAGCGTGGATTGAATACTGGCGAATTGTCGCTCCATCTCTGTACGGTACTGCGAATCAGCAGTGTTTATCGTCTTCCCGATTAGCGCAACCAGCGCTTTCGCCGTTCCAATTCGGCTGAGAACAGAAAAGGCAACAGACTCCACCTGCCTCTCGCCGCAACCCAGAAGAAGCATTACATCAGGTACCGCCTTGTCACCGAGAACAATAAGTTGCCCGCTTACAGCATTCACCATGGCTGCACGGCCAGCAAGAACGGACTTCTTGAGCTCTCTTGAAAGAACTGACGCAATCGATCCTCCATTCCCTGCATCATTCAGCTCCTTCAGCAACTCCGCATCGATGGGTGGCGACTGGTCAAGATCACCCACCCCAGGAAACCGCTCCCCATCATCTTTAACATCCAAAACACGAACAGCCTTCAGGTTCGTTCTTGTTTCCGGACGAACAAACGCCGATCCTTTTTTTCCCTGCCCGTCCTGATCCATTCCGCGTGATAACAAATCATGAGGACTGTTTCCATCTACAGAACGGAAGAAGCAAAAGACTGCTGTGCCAACCAGCGCCACCGTCAGAATCAATCTTAGTCCTGTATTAAGCCTTATTTTCATTACAATGTTCCGCCAATCGCTCGCTGTCATCATTATCTTATGATTACGCTGTATGTACCTGTACTGGCATAGGGAGCCAGGACTTTCAAGTAATACGTTCCGGCATTCAAATTCGTTGATATCTTCGAGGCAGAGATTGTGTTTGTATAATTGTCATTCACAGCAAGCAGGTTGGTCTGATTGTTTGGACCAAAAAGCTTGAGAATGGTGTCCGTCAATGTACCCGTCAGGAATGTTTCGTCATTGTAACCTGCCGGAGCCAGGACATTGAAACTGTACCAGTCCGCATCGCCTGAATACTGAATATTTCCTAAATTATTGGCAATCCCTAAAACCAACCCCACAGGAATTTCTCCACTACTGGCAATATCACGTTCAATCTCCTTGCCGTCAGTCTCGTAAGGTCTTGGATCAACACCTCCGGGCATGTTTGCAGTCATAGCCAGCCCATCGTTCTTTGTATTGGCGATACGAATACGGCCGGTACCGGCATCATTAGGCACAGTCCAAACCCTGTAGAAACTGTATATCTTCGGTTTTCGCCCTCCAATGCTGTAACTGCCATCCACCGAATTTGTCTGGGTCCCAAGAACATTATAGTCACTCTCCGTTGGTGGCTTGAGGACAAGATATGACTCGACCGGAACATACGACATAACATCCCAGCTGGATGTTATTGCCTGGCCAGGAATGAAAGTGTTTGTTGAAATACTGATTCTTGGCAGAGCCGCACCTGCACGCAGGATTGCGAGGTCTATCGAATCAAAAAGAGGCAGGACCTGGGGAGGAACATAGGAAACAGGAACAGGGAAAGCACCTCCAGCCGAAATTGTCCTTACCATCTGTTTTCCATCTGAGCCATAAGGCCTGCTGCCAACCCCGGCCGGAATGTTGATAATCATATATTTGAAACCATCCTGCTGGGCCGCAGAAAACCAGACGCGACAATCACCCGGAATACTGGGCACAACCCAGCTGGACTCGAAACTATATACTTTGGAACGCTGCCCCTTTATGCTCCATCGCCCATCCTCTACTCCCGTCCTCCTGGCCTGGATCATGACGTCGTTGGTCACTCCTCCATAGATAAGGCGCACAGTCATTATGGAAGAAAGCGGAACGTACGAAAGTATGCTCCACTGGACGGTATTAGTCGTCCCCGGTACAAGGGGATCGGACATATTGATATTGGTGGCAACCATCCCGGCTCGCAGAAGCGCTTCATAAATTCGTGTTTCCTGGTTGTATGTAACTGTCAGCGTGTTTGTCTGCACGTTGCCCGCCGCATCATGTGCAACAACCGTAATCACGTTAACCCCGCAATAAAGGCTGATGTTCGTACAGCTCCAGTTTGTTGTCCCGGCGCAGGTGCCACTATCGCTCCTGTTATTGGAGAACGTTACCTGGGTCACCCCGGTATTGTCAGAGGCTGTTCCTCCAATCGAAAGAACCGGATTCGTAGTTGAATAAGTTGATAAAGAAGTTGGCGCAGCGATCGCTATGGCAGGAGCAGGATCAATGGCAAGATGCACCGCCACCGTCTGCGGAGAATTACTTGCACTGGCACATGACACTGTAACGGTACCGCTGTAAGTTCCGGTCGTGAGCCCAGTCACATCGTAAACAACGCCAACCGAAACATGTTCGCCCGTGCTTGTGCCGGCTGCAGGCAACACGGACAGCCAGGACACGTTGTCAACAATTGCATAATTCAATGTCACATTGCCTGAATTCCACACTTCAAAACTCTGGGTAAACGAGGTCCTCCATACGGGTAAAGTCACCGACAAAGCGTTCGTGCTGAGCGCAAGCAGCGGCGCAGGAGGATCTACCAGAGTGATATCCACGGCAGACAGGTCACCGGTCACAGCAGCCGGATTTCCCGTCCAGCTCCCGCAGGGCTCCCAAGCATCCTGTAAACCATTTGCATTACCATCCCTGAAAGCAGATGCCCAATATTGAATTCCAGTAACAACGTTTCCAATCGAATATGCGCCAGGATTCGCCACAAGGGTCGTAAAAAGATAAAAACCGGATATGTTTGTTGCAACAGTTGTGGCATCGGCCATAAATGAGCCGTTATTCGTGTTGGCGGTCAAATCCAGCGCCGTTCCGTCATCGAATGTCCAGTATCCGACCAAGCCCTCTTTCATTTCTGAAAGCCTGCGACTCATATTTGCGGCTATTTCCGATTGCGCAAGATACCTATTCCATACACGTACTTCATCAATCATGCCGCGGAAATAACTGGCATCACCTGCCTGTCTCCAGCCAATCCTGAAATCATTCCATGCCGGATAGAAATCCCCTACATTGCCCAAACCACTTATATAAATGGCTCCCGGCAGGCTCCAGCTGTGTACCAGGCAGGAATTTGTATATGTCTTGATGCTTGACCCGTCATAGGTCAGCGCAATATGTGTCCACTGGTTTGATGGCACGGTTGTTCCGGTATTAATCCAAGTCCAGCCCGGGTTTGAATTTGCAATACACCACCTGATTGTCAAATCCGACCAGACTGCCAGGATGTATTCCCCTTCTTTCGAGGCAACAACGCCATATCCTGCAGACGAGAAAAGTCCATCAGGATTAACCCAGGATTCAACAGCCAGTTCATTGCTGACGACCAGGGAATTGTGGTTGCCTACCTGCACATAATCATCAGCACCATCCATAAGCACAACCCTGTTGCCATCATTAGAAGAAGCCGCAGCCACACGTATTGTTCCCAACTGGCTTCCAGCGTAGCCGACTGTTCCCCTTATGTAGGCTCTTCGACTGTACTTCAGGTAGTAAGACGAGTCCGCACCCGTTGAATATGATCGTACGCGCAAGTAGAAAGTCCCGTCAAGGGCGGGCATATAATTAAGATTGAACTGCAAATCCCCGCCAGAATCGTCATCTGAAGCCACTCTTGTGATTCCCCCTGCATCCGAGAACAGCTCTGCAAAAAGATCGCCGGCCCCGCCTATGCTGTTGAAGTTGTAGATCACATTGTTTGTCAACTGGACCTTGAACCAATCAGCCGTATCCGATACGGAAAGTGTATGCCCGCCATGCGCTGTTTCTGCAACCGGCGGGAACCCGATATCGGTTGCACCCGCACCATTACTGTCTGCGGGATCCCATGCATCAGGCGTTATAGGCGTCGTTGCAGCAGCCTCAATGGAGTAGCCGGAGTAGCCGTTAGTGTTGAAAGCTCTTATGCGGTATGTGTATCTAGTTGAAGGAATTAACCCATAGTTCGTATAGGCTGTCACATTTGAGGCAATCCGGTCAATCTCGCCCCAGGATCCACCAACACCAGTCTTCCTTTCCATTGCGAACCCGTCCTCGTTGGCGGAATTGTCAGTCCACGAGAGTGTTATATTTGTGCTTAGAACTGCAGTCGTGGTTAGTGCGGTCGGAACAGCTGGCACAGCAGGCCCGGACGGAACACCCAGTATTTCAACATCGTCAATATTCCATCCGCAATATATCCAACTTTCGTCAGTGGGGCCCAGTCCCCATCTTATATAAACCGTCGAACAGCCGTCAGCAACGGAAGAAACATCACAACTCTGATATATCCACGATGAATCAGTTATCGTAACCTGGTTGGACCATACACGAACCCAGGCGGTCCCATTCGATGAAACGTCAATGTAAGCCTGATCATATTCCGGTTGCTCAACACCAAGCCAGCGCCAGAAACCAAGCCTGGTGCTAGTGACACCTCCAAGATTAAACGGCCCTGCCGTAAGCCATCTTGTCGTGGCGATATTGTTCGCATAGTCTCCGCCAAGGTTATATCCGTAAACATTTGTACCAGTATGCCCGGACATCGGATCGGCGAAGCCATATGCACCTCCTCCGCCTGCCGGCTTCCCGAATGCCCAGCCAGTCCCGGTTGTCCATCCAGGCGAAGTATCCATTGGAAAATATTGGATCCTCGTACGACTGGCTGTGTTTGTAAACGCCTCAAAAGCGCCAACAAGATCCAGATCGCCGCTGGTTGCCACCAGATTGACCAATGCCGCATTCGAGCGACAACCTGAAAGAATCGCGTCTTTCACATCGCTCCTGGGCCGATTCATGTCATAACCCCAGAGCAATGCAACAGCCCCGGCAACATGCGGCGTCGCCATCGATGTACCAGACCATGTAGCATAGGCGCTGGTACTGTTTTTATGCGTACTGAGAATTTCAACCCCAGGCGCACCTATATCCACAGACGTTCTTCCATAACTCGAAAAAGATGCAAGTCCACCCGATGAATCGATAGCCGCAACCGCAATTATATTCTCTAGGTCATAGCTGGATGGATAGTTCGGAGTTGCGTCATTGTTGGCCGAACTGTTCCCGGCTGCCGCAACAAACATATGATCAGGAAACCCGGCTATGACATCCCTCAGCGCCTGGCTGTATTCCGATGAACCGTAACTGTTGTTACTGATTCTAATCCCCATGGCACGGCAATACTCAACAGCCGTTATCGCATCGTCCGTATACCCGCTCCCGCCGGCATCAAGGAATTTCAGGCCCACCAGCCTCAGTCGCCAGTTCACGCCCGCAACACCAACGCCGTTGTTTCCAGTACCCCCAACAGTCCCTGCACAGTGGGTTCCATGCCCGTGATCATCCGTAGGATCGTTATCATTGTTTACAAAATCCCAGCCAAAAACATCGTCTATGCAACCGTTCCCATCATCATCCTTGCCGTTAACAACTTCAGTCGGATTTGACCATATATTTGACACAAGATCCTCATGAGTGCGGAGAATACCCGTATCAATCACGGCAACGACAATGTTTGTATTTCCGGTGGTAACATCCCAGGCTTCCGGTGCCCTGATCCGCGTCATACCCCAGAGAGATCCGAACATGGAATCATTCGGTGTTGTTGATACGACCCGCATCACGTAGTTAGGTTCCACGTATTCCACGGAGGGATCAGAACTATAAAGGTCTATGGCTTTCTGGAGATCTTTCTCTTTGGGCACCTTCACGCTATGCATGTGAAGCGTCTTGTGGTTACGCTTGATGCTTGCCCCCAGACGCCTATGCGCAGTCACCTTATCAGCGTCCTTGGTCCCATGCTTGAACTTTACTATTAGCTCGCCAGGAGCATATTTGGAGGGGTCAATCCGATCCAGTCGGATCGCCTGTCCGGCAACCACAATCGAAGCCGCGCAGGTGCATGTGCATGCCCACACCACTATATAACGACAGTTCATGGACTTTCTTTATTTTTCTCCGCGATCACATACTTCGCGACTTCCCCCCATAAACCGCCCATACAAACTACATCAGTCCGGCGTCTCAAATTCAGTAGGCGGTGGTGCGGACGGGGGCGCACTCCCGCCTCCGCCGGATGATTCGGAGCTGGATGTTGAAGTTGTAGTCGAACTTGACCCACCTCCGCCACCGCTAGACGATGTTGGTGTCACTGTAGCAGCCGCAGGCTGCTGGCTGTCTCCTCCGCCACCTCCGCCGCCCATGCTGCTGATGCCTATCCCGGCCACGAACATGAAACCGCTAAACCCCCACTGGTATGCATCATCAGGAAGCATTGCTATATACCAGGGTCGCTTCAGCTTGATGCAATCAACCTCTTCGCCCTTGTAGAAGAGCGTTCCATTCTTGCTGTAACTTAAATCACTGAAAACAGGGTTCTTAACAACACTGGGAGAATAAGAGGCACAACCAGCGGAACATAACACGCCAACACCAAGTACCGCTAAAATTAACCGCTTAACTGGACGTATAATAGAGCTAGATTGTTCAGTGATCATATTTTGTTTCCCGCTAAATATGACTTATATTATAGTTTTTTATTTGGCCCATTTACAAGAGGTAAAGCAGGTGCCCCAGATCAAATAAGCTTTATTGGCGTAGAGTCTTTCACTTGCGTGGCTTTCCAACAGTGTAAACCATGTGCCCGGAATGTTCTGTTAAGTCTCGCAGCGGTTATATACTTGTCCGCCTTCGCATCCTCGCAAAACCTCGGATGTCTACGGCGGGACAGCCTTCACTCTCCGCCATGGTCACCGTAGCCTTCTGCGTAGGCGGCCAAACTCCGAGCGAAGATCAGAAATGGCGACGGGCAAATTCCCGGCCTGACCCAGTCTTAAGATATGTTTCAAAAGCTATAGCTTTAGCCTTGTCAGCAAATGCCAAACAGGTTTCCAGAATCCACGGTTTGAACTTCGTTGTATGAGGGCAGCCACCTTCGTTATGCTTCTTAAGCCTTGCACCTATATTACTCGTACAACCCACATAATGCCGGCTGCTGTCTTGCCCACTAATAATGATATATACGTAATGATATTTCTTAACCGGCATGCCAAGCCGTAGTCTCGCAGCGGTTATATACTTGTCCGCCTTCGCATCCTCGCAAAACCTCGGATGTCTACGGCGGGACAGCCTTCACTATCCGCTACGCTGCGAGCGAAGGCTGGTGGAGGTAAGGGGAGTTGAACCCCTGACCTTCTGAATGCCATTCAGACGCTCTACCAACTGAGCTATACCCCCACAAACAAAAAGCAGACTGGATTTACAATCCGTTGTAAACAAAAAGCGTGCCAAACTATATAAGAAAAGCGGAGCGTGTCAATTACCATTACTGCTCTCTTTATCACTAGAAACGTACCGCTTTTGTTGCCTGAGCGCAGTCATAATCTCCCTGAATTCATCACGACAGAGAGCCAGGGCAACCACAGCATAAATAACCAGCCCAATACCAATACTGCCAAATACGCATAAACCTGTTGTTATCTTGTTATTCATGCCAGATCCCGCAAGGAAACCTGCAAGCCAGGCATTTGCAAAAAACACACCAACACCCATAATCAAAGCGGAAATCAGTATCCGGACCAGGCTGTTAAAAACCTGGGACCAACCAGGGGAACCTATCCGCTTCGTCAACAGCCAGGCAAGTACAATGCCATTAACAGTCTCTGCCACAACTGAACCCAACGCGATACTGGTATGCTTGTAATAAAATGGCAGAAACATTATTCCAGCAACATTCAGACAGAAATTCAGGGCTATGGCACAAAGACTTACCTTCACAGGAGTAGCGGTGTCTTTCAGTGCATAAAACGCAGGTGCAAAAATTTTACAGAGACTGAAAGCAAAAAGACCCGGCGCATAGCACTGCAAAGCCCGAGCCGTCAATTGCGTCGACTCCGCTGAAAAATTACCATGCTCAAGAATCAGGCTTATTATCGGATTCGCAAGAATTATCATGCCCACTGAAGCTGGAATCATTACAAACATCAGGTGCCGTAAAGCCTTGTTTATCATTGAGGTAATCTGCCCAAAATCCGACCTTGCAGAGTGGCTTGAAAATGCAGGCAGCAGCACCGTACCAAGAGAAGTGGCAAAAAGACCCAAGGGCAGATAAACCATGTGTTCGGCATAAGTAAGGGCGGCCGGCGCCCAGTCAGCAACCCGGTAGGCAAGTATCTGCCCGACGGTTACATTAATCTGTGTTACCCCGACACCCAGCGCGGCCGGCGCCATCAGCAGCAGAACCTGCCTCAGACGAGAATCAGCACAACTAAAAGAAATGCCCAGCCTGTAACCATACTTCCAAAGCATGGGCAACTGAACAACCAGCTGCAGGATTCCCCCGGCAAACACAGCCCATGCAACGCTGTAAATACGCTCTTCTGAGGTATTCCCCATGTGCGGAGAAACCCACACCATAGTGCCTATCAAAACCAGATTAAGCAGAACCGGCGTTGCCGCCGGAACCATGAAATGATGGAAGGAATTTAAAATCGCCATCGAAAGCGCCGCCGTACAGATAAACAATGCGTACGAAAGCATTACCCGCAGAAGTTCAAGAACCAGGCAGATCCTGTCAGCCGGGCATGCAAAATGAAGAAAAACAGTTA
>Ga0156394_1019_pt3 | contig 15092 bp, 16 predicted proteins | sample RifOxyA3_FD_108038 | JGI IMG/M metagenome (GOLD analysis project Ga0156394, IMG submission 108038) | Lentisphaerae bacterium RIFOXYA12_FULL_48_11 | reverse complement strand
AAGTTTGCTTGCAGTTTTCTCTCTGTGTAATCGCTCTCGCTCTACGGTATGACATAGACCTTCAATGGCATCCTTCACCACTATTGGAATATCTTCTTGAAGGGTAAGGTATTCCACATTGTTTTCATCTCTGTAAGAACGAACAAAGAATCTCCAATCATTTTCCTTTCTCCACGGCATAGAAAGAATATCAATTGCTTCGGTTATGCTCTCAGGCGAATTATCGGTCGGGCTATTGTTGGAAGGAATGCTTATACTAAGAAGGAGTTCTGTTAGTTTTTTCTTTCTGGGATCTTTCGCTAAAATGTCTGCTATTCTTTCTTCTAAAGGTTTCTCATTAGGTTCTTCTTTTGGGTCAGACTGATTTTTCTGAGAATATACAATGCTTTTGTGGAATACGTATTTTTCTTCTACAAGTGCCGTCTTGCCCCGTTGTTGTGCCTGAATCAGCCGTTCGATTCCTTGACGTGCAGGGTAGCTCCAGTGAATATCTTTTTCGATCCCGGCTATCTTTATTGCAGTTTCAATGGATTCTGCCCCATTCAAAACCGATTGTATCACCATGTCTAAAGGTGTTTTCACAAAATCAGAAATAACAAATTCCCGGTTGCAGTTCAAACGAAGAATGCACTATTGTTTTAAATTATGGGCTCACGAGCAACGACAACAGAAGAAGCTATGCGAGAAACAATGGCTGGTGTTTACTATCGCCACGAATTTGCTCGCAGGAATGAACATATTGTTAAAGCGAGTCAGAAGCTTTTAAGTCTATTTCCTACGACAGCCAAAATGTGCGAGAAACTGTCTACTTATCTTCATCCTCCTGATGAGACATTAACGACTTATTTGGAGAAAGAGATACAATCCACTCATGGGAATAAGTTAAAGGTTATGAAAAGCCAATTATTGGAATTCCTTAATGATTATCGTATATTGCCTGTCCCTCCATTTTCAAAACCATTCTTTTCATATTCAGGGAAGATTCCTGTTAAAGCTGAAAAGAAGACGCCTGCTCATGGTAAGTTAAGTGTAGATTTTGAAAAAATATATTTTGAATATACCGGAATACTTCGATTTGAAACTTTTGCCATAACGGAACTTGGGTTGAGACATCCTGTATTTCTACCTGTGGTATTGATGGGCGGAACGTTTGGTAGATGGAAAAAGGCAGTCGAATCTTTGACGCATGGTGATAATCAAGAAAATCATCGCTTTAGGATTATACTTATCAATGATGAAGTTCCTATTTCTACAGTTAATGATAACATTACTGCATTACGTGTAAGTATGTTTATGCACGATGCCAACTATTCGAAGGCAATTTCGAAGAAGCGAAATCATTTTGGAAAGTATGACCAATATATCGAAGCCTATGATGCCATAAACATTCACGGAAAGTCTGCAAAAGAAGTTGCTGAGGCTATTGTAAAAAACCATACGCCGAAGGAATACTGCGGGGGCCAGATTAGTAGTGCAAATGCATTTAAAGTGGTGACGAATAAATTTTCTGAATGGCAAAATAAAGGTTCTGATCTAGTTTTGAACTACAGACGAATTATCTAATGGTATCCTTGTCAACCTTATGACGCTTCAGATGATTGTAGTCAAAGATGATGACTGCTTGCTGATTATTAGCTCGCTGTTCAATATTTGATTAATCTGCTTCATCCCTCATAGATCCGTGCTGAGAGTCTTACAACCAAATCCGTTTATTGGCATGGATAGGATTGTGTCTGTCCATTATCTATAAGAACGGCTGTCTCTCCCTCGAATCCCATTATTTCTTTTTTCCTAGTAAGAAATATTCGTGCTACCGACATCCCTTTTGGCATCCCTGCTCTGTGATTTTGTCTTACATCCAGCCAGATTGAATAAGGATACACCCTTATAACCAAATAAGGGTGTATCCTAGCAAGCTGTTGCATACCAATGAGTTACGCTTGTTATGTGGGGCTGCTTATTATATATTGATCGCAAATAAAGGAGAGGTAGCAATGAAAACAAAAACAACGGTAGCAGGAACAGAGAAATGTAACGAAACGCTGGGCAAGGCAGTCAAAACAACAAATCAGGAGGATGTAGTTATGAATACAGTCAGTCTCAACTCAGTAGCGGTAGCAGCGGTGGTAGAAGACATGGTTAATGAGATTTGCGATACCTCCGAGCTTATATCGCTTATGACAAGGAAGGAAATCAGGGCCGCAAGCAGGACAAGGGTAATGAGGGCGAATCTTGAGGCGAGCCAAATAAATACAATGGTAAGGGAATGTCGCTTGCCTTTTGAAGCCTACGAATTCGTCCCTAAATGGCAGAAGCAGGCTCTCAGGAAACGCCTAGAGGTATCGAGAAGCCGAAGGAATTGTATTCGCTTCCATTCAGTATACGAAACCAACGATTTCAATTCAGCGGCATAAACAAACTTAAAAAAGAAAGGATAAGAATAAATATGAATACGCAGAAATCAGTAAGTAGCAGCAATAACGACAGAGCGGCAAACAAAAGAAAGAATACAGCTATGAAAACAGAAACAAAAAAATGGGGTTGGAAAGTAAAGGTAGATAAAGCAACAGAAGAGGCAGGAATAAAGTATGCGAACTTGACTAAAGATACGGTCAAAAAATTGGATGCAATAAACGTCAAGACATGGTGGGAAATGGGGGCTGAGGTCAGAACATACGTTTTGAAGGTTACGGAAAATGAGACCATATACGTCAATGCTCATAAACTCTTGGCGGAAAGTTCGGGGTTGAAGTATGGCGAGTCAATGCTCAGAAAATTGGAGGGGGCATACAAACTGTCTCTTAAAATGAAGGAGCAGGGTAAGTCCGTCAATGTATCTTTAACTCATATATTAGCTGTCCTACATGCAGACGCAAACTTCGACAAGAAAGTTGAATTATTGAAAGAGGCTGAAGATAAAGGTCATTCGGTTTCAAAACTTAAGAAGCGAGTAAAGGCCGAAACTCAGACACCTACAGAACAGAATGCCGAAAATGGAATTGATTACGAGAGTTCGGTCAAAAGGGTCAAGAGTTCTGTCTGTAACTGCTATTCCTACCTGTCAGAATTCAACAGGATAAAAGGCAACAAGACACTGCCCAAGGACATTCGTAACGACCTTGTTAGTTTCTTGGATTTTGTAATCGCTCAGGGGTTTGTAAATCCGTCTGAACTCAACATTAACAATCCAATAATAGAAGAAAGGAGGGCTGCCTAATGAAACTTACTATTCCTAAATACCTGAAAGGCTTCCCTAGAAATTACTACGGGAACAAAGCGAGATTAATGAATCATATTTTCGCTGTAATTCCTAAACATGCAAAGGTCTTCATAGATTTGTTCGGCGGGGCAATGGTTACGGGGTATTCCGCCAAGAGAATGTTGGGCGTAAAAGTAATTACAAACGACATTCTCAGATATAGTTATCTTAAGGGCAAAGTATTCATCGCTAATAACGGAACTTTGTTGAGCGATGAAGATTTGAAAATGCTGTGTGCTCCCAATGCAAGAAAGGGAATTTCTGCACGGAAACTATACGGGCATATTTTCGGCAAGAAGAATGCTACGTTCATTGACAATTGGACCGCAAACATTCCGAAGTTGTCTGACCCAATCAAAAGGGATATTGCAGTCCTTATCCCGATAATATGTACCAACAAGCATTTCCGTTTTGCTGCAACGCATTTCTCAAGCAATGAAATGCCAACGGGGGGAATGCAGCTTTGGGAAGTTGATTTGCAGGAAGATGTAATCCGATATGCCAAAGAAATATTACCAAAGCTTGTTTGCGACAACGGCAAAGATAATGAGGTCTACAATCAGGACTCAGTTGAATTGTTGAATAAGGTCAAAGGGGATGTCCTGTATGTCGATAGTCCATATGTTTGCCGTGGAAGCCGCTACGAGGATAATTACAGTTTTTGGGACGATATTTCCAAAGTTCTGACCAACAAGGCTGATGAGATTGGAAATCGCTATGATGGGAAATGCGTAACTATTCCCTATACTGATTTTACTACTAGAGCGTCTTCTCTCTTGGGGTTTACTGAGATATTAAAGAGAGCAAAGCATATTCCGCTTGTTATTTTCTCTTACAATACCACTTCGGATATTGCGGTAGAAGAAATTGCGAATATTGCAAATGTTTATGGCAGGACAGTAACTACTCAATCTATAAAATATCACCGCCCAATTACCAACAAGGCAAACAATCGGGATACAAATGAGGTTTTAATAGTTTGTTCTAATGACCCGAATTACAAACCGACTTTCTATAACCCTGAACCTGAGCCCCCAACAGTGCCTACCAAAGCCCCTCATGGAACAAAAGAATGGGCGAAATCTAATATCAATTGCTGTCAGGGTTGCTCTAACGACTGCCAGTACTGCTATGCCAAATCATTCGCCATAAGATTTGACAGGTCTACCCCGAAATCTTGGAAGAACATTCAAATCAGAAAAGAAGTATTATCCAAGAAATTCAACAAACGTTCCGGGACAATAATGTTTCCCACGTCCCACGATATAGTTCCTGAAAATGTTGACGCTTGCATTAAGGTTCTCAAATCCATTCTCAGTACCGGCAACAAGGTTTTAATTGTCAGTAAACCCAATTTCAAATGTATCAAGAAACTCTGTTCCGAGCTTAAGGAATATAGAAAGCAGATACTATTCAGATTCACGATTGGTTCAGCAAATAACAAGACCCTGAAATATTGGGAGCCGGGAGCACCTTCATTCCAAGAAAGATTAAATGCCCTCAAGTATGCTCATAAGCAGGGTTTTAAAACATCTCTATCCTGCGAACCAATGCTAGACGGAAATATCCACGAAGTTATTAGGAAATGCAGACCTTTCGTAACCGATTCAATTTGGTTGGGATTGGCTAATAAACTTAGGCAGGCACTCTCAATCAACGTCCCCGGCGATAAGAAGATTCAGAAGAGAGCAACTGAACTTATTGAACTGCAAGATGACGACTTTGTTCAGAAGCTCTACAAAACCTACAAGAACGATTCCCTCATCAAATGGAAAGACAGTCTCAAAAAGCGGTTGGGACTTGAGCAGCCTACGGAGAGGGGGTTGGATGTATGAGAACCCCAATCCTTGCACCACCAACCGAAACCCTTATTCAGCCTAAGCCCTTCCTTAAATGGGTCGGTGGTAAAAGGCAGTTAATGGATGAGCTTGGCAAGAATCGTCCAAAACAATTTCGCAAATATCATGAAATCTGTTTAGGCGGCGGTGCTCATTACTTTGACCTACGGAATAACGGATATCAGGGAAAAGCATTCTTATACGACTTAAATGGCGAACTAATCAGGACCTATCAAGCCATTAAAGATAATCCCGCCGCTGTAGTTAAAGAATTATGGGGACACGCATTATCTCATACTCAGGGTTATTTCCTTGGTTTGAGAAGTATTAATCCTAAAGACCTTAACGACGCTCAGGTTGCAGGTAGAATGTTGTATCTCAATCAAGCCTGTTTTAATGGTCTTTATAGGGTTAACTCAAAAGGACAATTAAACAGTCCTTGGGGTAAACGTTCCTCAATCAGTGTTAACTCAACCAATATCTATGCCGTTAGTAATGCCCTGAGAAATGCAGTTTTGGTTCAAGGCGATTTCGCTGAAGTTCTTTCCCGTGCGTCTGGAAATAGTTTTTCTTTTATTGATCCGCCTTATCCTTCGGGATTCTCAGCCTACACCTCTATAGGTTTTCCTGATAGCGACCAAGCAAGATTACATAGGGTTTGCGTAGAGCTGAACCGCAAGAATGTAATGTTTATGCAGACCAACTCCGACTGCGAACTAATCAGAAAACTCTACAAGGATTTCAATATTGCTCCCGTTCAAGCCCGCAGAAATATCAATTGTAAGGGCGAGGGTAGGGGCAAAGTCGGGGAAGTATTAATTACAAATTATTAGAATGAAAATGAAAGAGACATACGGCGGAATAAGCAAAGGCAGCTACTCAGTAATTGTAGCTGACCCGCCGTGGTTTCTTAAAAAGGTCGTTCGTAAATGCAGACCAAACCAAACCGCAGCCCTTGATTATCCAACTATGTCGCTCGAAGAAATTAAATTCTTACCAGTTCAGACATTGGCCGCCGAGAATTCATGTCTATTTCTCTGGACGATTCAAAAATATATCGAACCCTCTTTTGAGATAATGAGGCAATGGGGATTTAAGTATCAGCGATTGTTAACGTGGGACAAGGGCAACGGAATGAGTTTGTTCGGATTCCACCATCGCACAGAATTTGTCCTTTTTGGATACAGGGGAAAGCTTGAGATGTATCCACGGCGACCAACATTCCCAACCCTTATATCCAGTAGGTCTGGCCGACATTCCGCAAAACCTGATGAGTTCTATCGTTTAGCGGAGGCATTTGGCGAATCACGGATCGATTTGTTTGCGAGAAAGAAAAGAGAGGGTTGGGCGGCCTGGGGGAACGAGGTAGAGAGTGACGTTGTGTTGGTCGATAACGAATTCCGTAGAGCCGCTTAAATGGAAATTAATGTGAATAGATATTTTCAGATTATTAAGAAAAGGAAAGGAAAAGTAGAAAGCCAAATTAACGGGCTGGCAACCCAAAAAACAAATCAGTTAGTCAAATTAGATAGAGATACGTGAGCGATACAAAATAAGGAGTAAGAAAGATGAGTAGAAGAGAAAATAATAAAAAAAGAATAAAGGCAGCAAAACGAATGAGGCGACGAATGAGCAGAATGGAAACTGAAGCGAATGGAATTACAAAACAGAACATTACAGAAAGGAATAATACGATGAGAAGATATAAAACAGAAAGAGTCCTCAAGGTTGTACGTTTCGATGTAGCGAAATTGAACGACATGGTATACGGGGAAAAAGCATGGAACATATTGCAGAATGCGGTAGACGTTTATTCGTTGCCATCCGGGGCTGGAATCCTTGTTGGCGATGAAATAGATTTCTTCAATCCTATCACGACCTTCAACATTGCTATCTACTTTCCGTCATCAAAGGCAGTTGATGATTCTTGTTTGGAGGCTCGTCTCATGGCGAACAATGAGTTCTTGGCTGTCTGCGATAACCCTCCAATCGTAACTCGGAATACTGAGCATCCTCTGATTCCTATAGGGATTATTAATGACGGTAAGTTTTATGTAATTCAGGAAAACGAGGAAACAGCCTTAATGATGGGTATTAAGGTGTCAGGATTTCTTCAAAACAAAATATGAAAGGTAAAATCATTATTCCGGCTGGAGGTATAAAAGCTGTGAATAAATATATTCAGATTCTTGAAAATATATTGACGGGAAATTGTATCATGTAAATGGGCGGTAGATAGATTTATGAAATAACAACTGAAAGGAAGAAAGTAATGACAACGAATATAAATGAACAGCCAGAGAAAAAGCCTGTAGTGGAGTCTGATTGGGATTTTGATTGGAGCGACGTATGAGACCGGAAGATATTGATATAACGCCACGGAACAGCCGGAAGGTAGTGAGAAAAAGAGGTTTCTATTCAAGGCTAAACATCTTCTTCGATACGTGCGAAAGAAAATGCAGGAAATGCAATCGTCATGCTCCAAATGTGCCTCATAACATTGCAAGACGCTTGGTATCTAAACTTCGCTATAGACCGAAGATATTCAATCGTGCAGATAAGCAATGTCTCCTCCGTCAAATCTTCTTCATCATCGACTCGTCAGCCATATGGAGCGGCATAGAAGAGGGGGCGGTTCGAAACCTTAAACGAGATTGGAGGCAAGCAATCAACAAAGCGGTAAGACTGAACAAATAAAACAACAGAATGATTGGGGCGATTCCAAGAGAAATGAACAGAAAAGCAAACATCCTTATTGAGAAACCTGCACCAACGCTGGATAAGGCTCCGGCGTTGGTTGCGGGGGATGTTTCCTTAAATATTCAGTCCTATTACATGACAACAAAAGAAGCAGCAAAATATATGCGTAAGTCAGTTTCTTGGTTAGTTAAACAAGCTGATATGCCGTATTTGAAAGGTTGTCCGAATCTTTACAAGAAAGCTGACCTAGATGCGTGGTTTGAGAGACATAAGTTTATTCCCCGGCTCAAAGCAGCTTAGTAGGTAATTTATGGGCGTTTACAAAAGACCGAAAAAAGAATGGAAGAATGGAAAGCCGCTGTGGTATGTGCAGATTAACTACCAGAAGCAACGGCATAACGGCGGGGTCTTTACTGTTTACAAGGACGCTCAGGATGCCGATGAGAAACTACTGGCAAGGCTCAAGTCAAAACAAAGTCGCCCGATACTGACCGAGAATATTACCGTTGACCTATTCATTCCAAAATTCCTTGAGCATCGTAAAACAAATAGAGCAGCAGGAACAGTTGTCAGGGAAGAACTCAGGTCTCACCCCATTCTCAAGTATTTCAATAATAAACGCCTTACCCATATTTCCACAGGCGACATCCATGATTATGTTGCAAAAAGGCTCAAGGACGGGTTGCAGAATCGTAGCATCAATCTTGAGCTGACATTCCTGAGAAGTTTCTACAAATACGCCATTGAATGTAATGTAGCCGATTTCAATCCTGCAAAGAGCGTGACGAATTTGAAGGTTGTTACTGATGAGCACTGGATACCGTCAAAAGAAGAATTACGAAGATTTATTACAGCAGCAGGCAAAACAGCATCCGCCAATGTATTTGTTCCTTGGATTTGGTTTCGGGCACTTACGGGAACCAGACCTACAGAATCAACCTATGTGGAATGGAAGGATATTGATTTTGAGAATGACCAAATTCATATACGCCCCAAGGATTCTCACCAGCTCAAGAATTCTCAGTTCAGGGTAATTGAGATTAGTGCCGAGTTGAAACCAGTCCTCTTGAAATGGAAGAAAGATTGGCAGGCAGAGTTTGAGAAAAGACAGAAGCGGCACCCTGAAGAGAAGGGCTTTCCTCATGACTGGCTATTTTACAACCCTCATAAGCAACTTGAGCGGGCTAATTGTTTCAGCAAGGCGTTTGAGTTTGCTAGGACGGAATCAGGCTTGCCAAACATGACGCCGCATACCTTGAGACATTTCTTCATCTCATATTGCGTAATGGCGGGGATCAAGTTCTTCACAATTGCTCGGTGGGTTGGGCATTCAAATACGAAGATGATTGAAGAAGTTTACGGGCATTTGAGTCCTGAATACCGCAAGAAGCAGATGAGCAAGTTGAATATATTTGGCAGTAATGAGAAGGCGGGGGTGGCGTAAGATGACAATTCTTCAGAAACCCTACTATGGCAACTTCAAGGAAACTACGGCAGACTACGGCAACATTAGGCAGGAATTTTACTCTCTCATCCCAACGTCAGAGCCACGAAAAGAGCCACGGAGATTTTTGAGGAAAATGAAAACTGTCGAATTCCTTAGGAAAAGCTGGTGGCGAGAGTCGGGATTGAACCGACGACACACGGATTTTCAGTCCGTTGCTCTACCAGCTGAGCTATCTCGCCATGTTGTAAATCGTTGGAAATGTAGTAATTGCAAACTCTGTTTTTTCTCAGTTCTGCAACACTCATTTCCGTGACGCTCTCGTGACGGTTTGGCTTTCCAGCGACCCTCCAAGAACGCAAGGGGGGCACTATATTCATTGCTCTTTTTGAAATCAATCTTTTTTCCAAGGCAGGCTAGTTTTTCTTTGGCGAGATGTCGAACTTCTTCATTTCGTCGGTGTAGAAGCTGGAACGCAGGTACGTGTAAACCGGGTCGATCATGCTAGTTGAGGTATGGCCAACGAAATCAGCGATACCCTCTATTCCCAATGTCGCAGGCGTTGCACAACATGGTGTCCCGTTCAACAGCTATTAGTTACATTATACAAGGATTCGCGGATGGTTTCCTTGATTATCGGAATCAATGGTGGAGCAACGCTGAGCGATCTTATGCCGCACTGCAGGAGTTTGGGAATATGTGCTGCACGTCCGGCCAGCTCACCGCAAACTGAGAGAGGCATATCTGGTACGTCATCATGGGTGATCCGCAGAAGTCTGAATATAACATCGGCAGAATCCTTGAAGTACTGCTCTACCGCCGCATTTTCACGGTCGGCGGCAAAACTATATTGCGTGAGATCATTTGTGCCGAAGCTTAGGAAATCAACATGCGGTTCCATGGCCAGGGCTGAAAGTGCAGCGGCCGGGGTTTCTATCATGGCCCCCAGCTTTGGAAGAGGCGAAATTCCCATTTCCTCGCCTAGTCGCGTGAGGCATTCTTTTACTTTCACGATGTCTTCTGGAAGCGAAGCCATGGGAATCAGAATGCGCACGTCGAACTCCTGTGAGAGTTTCAGCATAGCTTGTAATTGTGTCTCCAAAAGATGCGGGTACTCGCGCAGTAACCGAATTCCCCGGCGTCCCAACGCTGGATTCGTTTCTGCTAAGAAACCGATGAAGGGAAGGGGTTTGTCGGCGCCGATATCTAAAAGGCGCACGTAGACGGGTTTCCCTTTGGCCGGTTCCAGCGTCCGTCGCATCTCGTCAAGCAGTTCGTCAACATCAGGTGGAGTCATGCGTCCCATATAAGCCTGCTCGGTTCGATATAAGCCAATCCCATCTGCGCCATTCGTCATGGCCCTTGCCGTGTCAGCATAACACCCCACGTTGGCGAACACGGCTATGGTGACCCCATCCAGGGTGACTGCCTGCTTCTTGGCCCTTTCTTGTGCCGCGACAAAAGTTTCTTGCATGGCAGAAACCTTCTTTTGGAAGCCGGCCTTGTGTTCTTCTTGCGGGTGAACGATCACTTCTCCCAGGTTCGCATCAACCAGGACCCAGGCGTTTGCGGGTACTTTCTTTAATATCATCGGAATGTTTACAATACAGGGCATGCCCATTTCACGGGCAAACAGGGCTGCATGCGAACCTGATCCGCCGTATTCCAGAAGTACCGCTGCTGTCGAATTCTGCGAAAGGAAGATGGTCTCGGATGGGAGGAGCCGATTGGCGACGAGTACGCTGCCGGGAGGGATTTGTTCCAATGGGTGTATTTTGATCCCCGCAAGAGCATTCGACAGGCGGTCAGAGATGTCGCGCATGTCATCACCTTTTTGTCTCGCCATCCGCGATTCCATCATCAAGAAGCGTTTCTCCCAGCGAAGGAATACCGCCTTTACGGCACTGCTTGCACTTACCAGATTACCCCGGATCTCTGTCCTCAATTCCTCCTTCAGTGCGGGGTCATTCAGTATCAGTTGATGGGTCTCAAAAACGGCCGCAAGTCTCGAGTCCATTTCCTTTTCTACCCGCGTTGCCAGAACAAGGAGATCCTCTGTGATCATTGCTGTGGCATCTTCGAGATGGTCTAACTCCTGTTCGACGCTTTCCGTCTCAATGGCAACAGGGGTATCCAGATGCCGGAGCATGTCGCGATGTATGAAAATTCTTCCCTCTGCCAGGCCCGGCGATATTACTTTGCCAGTGATGAACAGCGTTGTTTCTTTGTCAGGCATAAATCTATATCCTTGTTTTGTCAGATGGTTTCATCTCGGTCCTGTTATGGATCGCTATTCTGCAAAGTGCTGTCGAATCTTTGCCGTAATCTGGCGATCAGTCATGTTGTCGACAGTTTCGACACCTGCAATGCGTCCACCCATTTTGTTTTTTTCAAGACGTTTCTTCAGTTCGCCCTTTGCCTCGCCAGGGCCAAATATCAGAATAGATTCTGCATTGCGAAGACACGCAATTACCGCTTCGTAGTAAATGTTGAGGTGTCCCGTGAATGTCCTCTGGCGACTGTCATCTGCAGGTACTTTCTGCGATTCGTAGCGCCCCTTCAGAGGCGAATCGCCGGAACGCTGGAGATGCTTCTCGACCTTCGATAATACCAGTCTTGTCTCTTCGCCTTTGTCCGTAATAGCAACGATAATAGTCTTCCTGTGATCTATCCATAAACCTATTTTTGTTCTCACTCATTCCTCCTTTGTCTGCCAATGCCGCTTTTTATCACGAACCAGGCATATCTTTTCTTGCCGAATATTCTTCCCTTGTTATGTAGTACCGCACTGCTTGCGGTAATATCTGCATCACGCTGTGATGCACTACAGTTCGGGTGGGGCATTATTGGCTGGTGAATCTTCATCTGAGAGAATCCAGCGCATGGCCTTTTCATAGTCCGTGAATGCATTAACTGAAAAACCCTGGTTCTGTGAGCATGTCTCAAAGAAATGAGCGCGGTCAAAGTTAATGCCCGGAACAACGAGCAGAGCCACTTTCCTGCGAAATGTCATGCCATGCTTGAAAAGCTCGCCGGCAAGCATATATACGTCGGTTATGGATAAATCGGATTGTGTGTCGCGGAAATCAACGAAAAGCTCGTAGTCTGCGGGGGGCGTATCCGCCTTTGCAATATCTATGAGAAGTTGTTTACTTGTGGCCAGGTTAATTATTCCATCAGGGGTTACCTCAAGGAAATCTTTTGCAGTGACGATTTTTATCTTTGTTGCCATGGTACGTCTCCTTGCCAATGAGTTTATTTATGGTGGTCCAATGTCTCTGGTTTGGTGTGGCTGAGAATTTCTTTGGCCAGTATCGTGTCGTTCGGGTAACCATGAACAAGCAGAATAAACTTGCTGGTTTTGAGCGCTGCCTCGTATTGTAATATGCTGTTTTCTGGTATGCCCAGGCTATATAAAGCGGCCCCAATCACACTCAGTCCGCCCACCACGACCGCACTTTCCAAGGCCCCTGCGATCCAACTGACCAGCGGTCCAGCCACCAGCAGCGAGCCCAGACTGGGAATCCAAAAGAACGCGGAACCGAACAGAAGTCCCCACAGCCCACCCCAGAAGGCGCCTGTTGCACCCCACGCTTTCATTCGATCCCCGGTATTGTAGTAGCTGACAACATCATCAGTGTGATAGTCGTGCCCAATAATCGACAGTTTCTTCATGTCGAGACCGGATTGCTTTAGTTCCTTGACGGCCGTTTCGACAGCTTTGTGCGATTGATATATCGCTACAATTGAAGTGTTCTTGTTCATACTTTTCCTTGCCCTAACCCGACTATTCCTGTTTCGCGTTTCTTGACCATGCGCAATTCGCTACACCCCTCCGGTTAAAGTATTATTTCAACCGCTCCAGTGTCTTAATAGACAATGCAAATATAATCCAAGTGATCATATGGATGCTATGGGGTGTAACCCTACCGTGGGTGACGGGAACCTCAGGTTTTTGACCGTAAGGTGCATGATTGAACCATGGTCACATCTTCAGCGGTTACGTAAGAAACGTACCTCGGCGCGCAGGCGTTCCACTTCATCAAGCAGATCGAATATGGTTTTGATCCAGGCCACATTGATTCCGTGAGTAACCCTTATGTGCTCGATTTGTCGAACAGCAAGGATCGCCTCTTCCGTGAATGCCATGACCCCATACGGCGGTTGAAAGACAGGTCGCACGAGACCAGCGCGATAATATATAAGAATGGAACGGCGGGGGACACCCGCAAGGTGAGCGGCCGCTTCGAGGCTGTATAAAATATTTGGTTTCGGCTGAAATATGTCCAGCGCCGAAGACGATGGGATATCAGGATCAAATCGTCTGCTCATGCGTTCCTCCTTGGATTGAATGTAGATTTTGCAGCCAGCTGTTCCCAAAGGACTTTCTGTTCAGGAGTAAGTTGTGATGGAACCTGGATGCTGATAATTACATGAAGGTCGCCTCGAGTTCCGTTGCCTGAGGGCAAACCCTTCCCGCGCAAACGTAATTCCCGTTCAGTCGTTGTACCAGGCGGAATTTTCAAGGCCACCATTCCGTCAAGAGACTGGATCTGGACAGTGTCGCCCAGCACCGCTTCCCATGGCGCCAGTTCCAAATCATAATACAGGTCGGTCCCGCGCACACGAAAGTCGGGGTGTTTCGCGAACTTCACACGCAGGTAGAGGTTGCCGGAACCGCCTCCGCTGGTACCTTCCTGTCCTTTTCCCGTGAGGCGGATTAATTGCGCTTCCCTGACGCCGGGTGGAATTTTCACCTGTAAGGTTTGCGTGGACGATTGTCCAGTTCGCGGATCGGTGCGCTGCAACTTGATTGTGCGTGTCGAACCGTACAGGACTTCATCAAGCGTTACCAGGATGTCGCCCTCGATGTCCTGTCCGCGTTGTGCGACTGTCTGGTCTCCCTTGTTGTTCCGCCACGTTCGACTGAAACCACCGGATGGACGACCACGACTACCGAAAAACTGTTCAAAGAAATCGCTGAAACCTGTGCCGTCAAAATGAAATTCCGAAGCATCTTCGTAACCGCTGCCGAATCCATCCTGTGGCGGTGCCGCCTGTCGGTCGGGATGGTTCCAGTTTGCTCCCAGTTCATCATACTTTCGCCGTTTATCCGGATCGCTGAGAACTTCGTTGGCTTCGTTAATCTCCTTGAACTTGTTTTCAGCGCCGGCCTTGTCTTTTGCAACATCAGGGTGATATTTGCGTGCCAGGGTTCTGAAGGCATTCTTGATTTCCGCATCGCCCGCATTTTTTGCCACACCGAGAACATCGTAGTAATTCTTGAACTCAACGGACATGATCAACTCCTGTGCTATAACCCATTCGAAATTCTACTATCGTCAATCACTGACTGATCCGCCTGTGGCCATACACGTTACCCTAAGGTAAGGCACATTAAGCTTATTACTTTTATGACCGACGCAGTCGGTCATTTGGAGTACGGCGGCTTGGCAAGCAAGCCCCGCGCACTCCAAAACATCTGTAATCTATTACTTATCTACACCACATGCCTTTCGCAGATCTTGCGAAAGTGATAGCCGTAAATTGCGAGCGTTACAGCCTCATTGATAAGCCTGGGGTGCCGGAATTGAGTCCAAAGCAGGAGTGCCCAATAATGGAATCGTTCCCTTCCAACAATACCAAGCCTGTAGAACGAACGCACGAGTGCGAGGATGTCCGAGAACTGGATATGTCCTCGTGTTTTAGGCGGCCTGTACTCGCGTAGAAAAGTTCGCAGACGCCGGTAATAATGCTCGGGGGAATAAATGTGATCCAGTATTTGCCTGTATCCATCTTTCAGTGTTTCAATGCTCATTGCAGGAATGATGTTGGTCGTTCCATCCACGTT
>Ga0156394_1080_pt1 | contig 15142 bp, 10 predicted proteins | sample RifOxyA3_FD_108038 | JGI IMG/M metagenome (GOLD analysis project Ga0156394, IMG submission 108038) | Lentisphaerae bacterium RIFOXYA12_FULL_48_11 | reverse complement strand
ACTATATGCGGCATTTAACTTTACAATCTACCTCTTGCCAAAATTGAAAATGTTTGATAGTTAGCTCAACGTTTTCTAACTGGACTATCTTGAGATGAACGAACGCGAAGCATATATTGCGCTCAATATGATGGAAAAAGTCGGCCCAGTAACTGTTCGGGCCATGGTGGCAGGTTTTGGTTCTGCTGCCGCTATTTTTGATGCAGGGAAAGACGAATTGCTTCGTATTCAAGGCATAGGTTCGGAGTGTGCTGGCGCCATATTGAACCAGAAGGGTGAGCTGGATTGGCAGGGTGAACAGGTAAAAGCAGCTGCGATTGGGGCACACATAGTTACGCAGATTGATGCTGAATATCCAAAGCAACTGTTGTCCATACATGATCCGCCTCTTGCTCTTTATGTGCAGGGTGAACTTGAGAACAGGGATTCGCATTCGATAGCGATCGTGGGGACTCGCCATGCAACACATTATGGACTTCAGAGTGCCGAGAAACTGGCATTTCAACTGGCAACCTGTGGCTTTACCGTTGTCAGTGGTCTTGCGGAGGGGATTGACACTATGGCTCATAGGGCAGCATTAAAGGCAAAGGGCCGCACTATTGCTGTAATAGGAAGCGGCCTTGACTGCCTGTATCCGATGTCAAACAAACAGCTGGCACAGGAGATAACCGGATGTGGGGCCGTGATCTCGGAGTTTCCTATGGGTAGAAAACCCGACAAGACGACATTTCCAATAAGAAACAGGATTGTCAGCGGGTTATCAAAGGGCGTTATTGTGGTTGAAGCAGGGGTAAAAAGCGGTTCGCTTATTACCGTGAACCAGGCCATGGAGCAGGGGCGCTCGGTATTTGCCGTTCCGGGGCGGATCGATTCTCCAGCCTCGCAGGGATGCCTGAAGCTTATCAAGGATGGTGCCAAGCTCGTTACCGGCGTTGATGATGTTATTGCCGAGTATGAGTTTCTGATACCGCCCGGTTCGTTAAGGAAACCTGAAGTTGTTTCGATGCCTGTGCTTTCGTCGGAAGAAATTTGTCTGACTGAGCTGCTGAGTGCTGGAGAGCAGGATGTGGACAGCCTGATTCGCCGTTCCGGAATGAAAGCCCAGACGGTTAATTCACTATTGGTAGGACTTGAAATGAAGAGGATTATCCGCATGCAGCCTGGCCGCATGGTGGAGTTGATTAACAGGGGGAGTAAGTAATGGCAACTAAAATGGTAATTGTAGAATCGCCTGCCAAGGCGAAGACGATAAATAAAATTCTGGGCAAGGATTTTGTGGTGAAATCGTCGATGGGACATATTCGCGATCTGCCAATAAAGAACTTGGGTGTGGATATAAAGGATTCTTTCAAGCCGAAGTATGTGCTGGTCAAGACCCGGCAGAAAGTTATTGATGAGCTGAAAAAAACAGCTCTGAAATGTGATTCAATATATTTGGCGCCTGACCCTGATCGCGAGGGAGAAGCCATTGCATGGCATCTCAAAACCATTCTTGATGATGGTAAAAGCGGTAAACAGTTCTTTCGTGTCCAGTACAATGAGATTACCCCTACTGCCGTCAGGAAAGCCTTTGAACACCCGGGTGAAATTGACCAGAAACGTGTAGATGCACAGCAGGCACGCCGTATTCTGGACAGGATCGTTGGTTACATGGTTAGCCCTGTTCTCTGGCGGCGCATAAGGCGAGGATTGAGTGCGGGTCGGGTTCAGTCAGTTGCTCTCAGGCTTGTTTGTGAGAGGGAAATGGAGATTAAGAAGTTTGTGCCCGAAGAATACTGGTTGCTGGGCGCAAAGGTTAAAAAACTGGTTGAGCCTCTGGATCCATTCAGAATCAAGCTGGTTAGAATTGACGGTGAAAAGGCCGATGTTAAAAGCGGTGAACAGGCTGAAAATATAAAGAACGACTTGAATGGCCGTTCCTTGAAGGTTGCCGAGATTGCCATCAAGGAAATATCCAAACGAGCTGGACCGCCATTTATAACAAGCAGCCTTCAGCAGGCCGCATCAAGCACTTGCGGTTACGAACCAAAGCGCACAATGAGTATCGCGCAGAAACTTTACGAAGGTGTTGACCTTGGCGAGGGGCCTGTTGGTCTGATTACATATATGAGAACGGATTCGTTCTTTATTGCACAGGATGCGCTCCAGGCGTGCCGCACGTTTATAGGTGAGAAATATGGCGTAGAGTATCTCCCTGAAAAGCCGAATTTCTTTAAGAGTCGCGGTAGTGCCCAGGAAGCACATGAAGCCATCAGACCCACGGATGTCACTCGCACTCCTGACAGTGTCGCTCATAAGCTCGATCCAACAGAACTCAAGGTTTACAAACTGATCTGGCAGCGATTTGTTTCAAGCCAGATGGCTCCAGCAAAAATAGAACAGAAAACCGCCAAGATTGAGGCGGTTCCAACGGAACAGAAGAAAACAACGTACATCTTTCATGTATCGGCATCGGAGGTCAAATTTCCGGGTTATATGAAGGTGACAGGAGCTGATGTTGAAAAGCAGGCAGAAAAGGAGAATGGCGAAGAGGGTGAGGAACTTGACCGCATGCCTCCTTTGACTGAGGGAGAGGCTCTGGAGTGTCTGGAATGGCTGATGGATCGCAAGGAGACTCAACCGCCGGCACGTTACAGCGAAGCATCGCTTATCAAGTCTCTCGAAGAAAATGGAGTGGGGCGTCCAAGTACCTATGCTTCAATTATTTCTACACTGCATGCACGGAAATACGTTCTCAGGGAGAAACGCAGCCTTTCCCCGACAGAACTAGGGGTGTCGGTCAATGATCTCCTTGTGACCAATCTTGGCGAGCTATTCAATGTCGAATTCACGGCGTTGATGGAAGAATCGCTTGATAAGATTGAGGAGGGTGATGTCGACTGGACCAGAATGCTTGGTGAGTTTTACACGAAGTTTGACGGATGGATGCAGAAGGTGAAAGAACCGCCGGCTGATCAGACTGCTGTTCGACATGTGGCGAAGTGCATGGAGTCAATAACCCAATGGGCTCCGGAAGTAAAGAGAGGTAAGAAAACTTACAGTGACCAGTCTTTCGTTGAGTCTGTCAGGAAACAACTGGGCGATGGTACGAAGGAAATATCTACCAGACAGCTGACTGCACTGGTTCGAATTGCGTGCCGCTACAAGGAGCAGGTTCCTGACCTGGAGAAGGTTCTTTCCGATGTCGGTCATTCCGCAATGCTTACTGCACCGGAAACCCAGCCCCCCAGGGAATCGACGCTGAAAAAGCTGGATGTTCTTTCAAGCCTGGATCTTGATGAGTCGGCGAAGAAGTTTGTCGAGTCGCTGAGATCCCAGGCATCTTCGGGGCGGCGTTTGAGTGACAGACAGGTGAATGCATTAAACAGGATCGTGATGTCACATTCTGCTCAGATTGAGAACTATGAATCATTAAAAGCGGTTCTGGAAATGGGGGAAGTTGAGCATCAGGCTGAAGACCCTGAATGTGGCGAATATATAAGAGCAATGTCATCTGTTGAAAATTGGAAACCGCCTGTGACGAGGGGTAAGAGGGTGTTTGATGATAACTTATTTTATCAATCGCTGTCCCAGCACTATGGCCGTAAGAAATTCCTCTCGTTCAGGCAGAAGGCTGCCTTGAAAAAAATGTACGAGAAATACAAGGACCAGGTCAAAGAGCCGGTTAGAATTCCGGAAACGCCTGTGCAGGTGTGAGGTGAGGAATGCCGGCGGAAGAGCCTTACGATATAAGCAGTGATAAGTGTGTCGTTCATTTTATCAAGTATCTGGAGAATGAACGCAATGCTTCGCCGCATACTGTTTCCAATTACCTGCTGGATATGGGCCAGTTTGTCAAGTTCATGAGTAATGGCAAACCTGCGGGCAGTTTCAGGTGGGATGATATGGATGTTTTTGCTGCGAGGAAGTTTCTCGTTGAGTTCCAGAAACGGGGCAGTGAATCTACGACGACAGGACGGAAACTGGCAAGCCTGCGATCATTTTATAAATTCATGGTTCGAGAGGAGTATACCGATGCAAATCCTTTTAGCGGATTGCGTGCTCCGAAACGGAGTAGAAAACTGCCAGAGATTCTCTCCGTCGCGGAGATCGACAGACTGCTTGAAATGCCGGGTAAAATGAAAAAGCATTCAGGCGATGACAAAGGCGGTTTGGGTACTCAGAAAGGCATTGATGAATACGTGACGCTGAGAGATGCTGCACTGCTGGAGGTCCTTTATAGTACCGGTGCACGTGTAAGCGAGATTGCGGGATTGAGCGAGGCGGCTGTTGACATACTTTCAGGTGTCATCAAAGTGCGCGGAAAAGGGAAAAAGGAACGTCTTGCGCCACTCGGCGGCCCTGCAGGGAGGGCTCTTTCTGCAACATTGAGAAAAGCTGATGAGTTATGGCCGCAAAAAGGCAAATCAAGGCCTGTCTTTCTTAATGTAAGGGGGAAAGCTCTGACTACCAGGTCCATTGAAAGAATAATGAAAAAATATCTGATAGCGGCTGGATTGAATCCAAATATGTCGCCTCATGCCCTGAGACATTCATTTGCAACCCATATGCTGGATGCTGGAGCTGATCTGCGGAGTGTTCAGGAATTACTTGGGCATGCAAGTCTGTCAACAACTCAGATATATACCCATATTTCGATTGAACGACTCAGAAAGGTTTACGAGGATGCTCATCCCCGTGCTTAGGAGATTTTGATGTTCTGGTTTATTTACAATTTTCTTTTTACTGTAAGTTACCTGCTGATACTTCCGAAGTTCCTGCTTAGGATGTGGAGGAGGGGTGGCTACAGGAAAGATTTCTTGCACAGGCTTGGTGTGTATTCTCCTGATGTTGCTAAACGCCTCGAAGAAAGGCGTAGGATCTGGGTACATGCGGTAAGCGTGGGTGAAATTTATGTGGCGCTTAAATTTATTGATGAAATGCGTTCAATTCAGCCTGCCCTTAGTTTTATCCTTTCTACGACAACTTCCACAGGTCATAGGATTGCCGAGAACAGACTGAACCCCGTAGATGTTCTTGTTTATTTTCCTGCGGACTTTCCTTTTGTTGTAAGACGAGTTCTCGACAAAATAAATCCACTTGCATTGATTCTGACCGAGGGTGAAATATGGCCTAATATTATCCATCATGCCAACAAGAGAAATATCCCTGTAATGATCATAAACGGCAGGCTTTCTGAATCATCCTACCGTGGTTATAAATTATTAAGAATATTCTTCAATAGGATACTGAATTGTATCACAGCGTTCCTGGTCCAGAGTGATGCGGACCGTGCCAAGCTTGTGGACCTCGGGGTCGATGAGAAGAATATCAAGGTTATGGGTACTGCAAAATATGATGTTGCCCAGTTTGATCATGAAGGTGAGGCTAAAGCGCGGACAATTCTGCAACGTGCCGGCATGAATGGGAATGACCTGATTATTACTGGAGGTTCAACGTGGCATGGTGAAGAGGCTGTTCTTCTCGCGATTTATCGGAAGTTACGTGCAAAATATCCTAATCTAAAGCTCGTTCTGGTTCCGCGTCATGCAGAACGAAGTGCTGAGGTGGAGGCGGAGATACGCAGGAGCGGATTTCCTTATGCCAGGCGGACAGATTTAAATGATAATGCGACAGGCGCGCAGCTTGCTGTCGATATCCTGCTTGTTAATACAACAGGTGAATTGAAAAACTTTTACGCATGTTCCTCTGTTATTTTTGTCGGTAAAAGCCTGACGCAGCATGGAGGTCAGAATATTATTGAACCCGCCCTGTATGCAAAACCGATTATTGTCGGTCCGAATATGGAGAATTTCCTTTCTGTGGTGGCGGATTTTACAAAGGTAAGGGCGGTCATACAGGTAAAGGATGTCGCAGGACTCGAAAATGCGTTGAACTCTCTTCTTTCGGATGTGTCTGTGAGGGAATACTGCGGTCGGATGGCTGGGTCTGTTGTTAATGACAAGAAGGGTGTTACAAGTAAAAGTGCCGCACTAGTCCTTGACATTCTCGCCAGTGCCCGAAATAACTGAAGGCTTTCAGTTATTTGAGGGTGGACAGGGATTCTTATTTGTAGCCACGTTTCATGGCTTCTTCCAGAATATCAGCTGTTGCGGTTGCGCCTATGCGTGTTACCCCGAGCTTCTGCACGCGGAGCAGGTCATCAAGAGTTCGAACTCCACCAGCAGCTTTCACTGCCACGCTTGATGGGGAATGTTCCCGCATGAGTCGTAATTGATGATATGTTCTTATCCGTAAGTATACTATGGAGCAGGGAGTGATCTGTCATTTTCGCGAGACTATTAAGGCTGATTTATTTTTAGGCTTACACGTTAATTTTTCGAGAAAAGCTCACTTATTGGCTGATTGTGTTTTAATCTGCTGACTTTGATGATCCCGGTAATGATTATCGAATAGTGAGTTACAAATAATACTAGAATCATAAGTTCTCCGATCAACAGGCCACCCGGTTTCAGTTTGTCGAGCATAGGATTAAAAAGAAAAAGATTCATCCACCATCCACTGCAGAACGAGTCCGGTATTCCAGCGTGTCGCAGAAGGTTAGGGATGATTGCCACAAATGCGAGGGCATAGGAAACCGCGAGCATCCTGCCTGTATCTTTTGATGTTTTTTTGCCGGTTGTCATTCCCCTCAATACTGAGGGGAGTAATATTGCTGTCCCAGAGACCAGTCCAATTGCAAAGTGCATTGTCGAGTGTGCCATTAGAGCTCCTTTTCTCTCAGCATCAATTCTCTCCAGGCTGTCGACAGGAGCAATCCCCACATGAGGACGAAGAGAACAGAATGCCAGACAGAGTCCGTTTCAATGTTATCAATGGTGAAATGCCAGAAAAAAATATTACAGCGTGGATCACGTAGAAGTTGATTATAAAGGTCCATCATTCCGAATAATCTCGGCAGATCCGGTACTATTGCCCATAACATTGCGATGGCCATGAACGCAGGGGTAACGAGAAGAAGTATCAGGGATGCCCTGCATCTGTGCATGAAATAGACAACGGCAGCAATAAGGAAAGGAATGGAAGCCGCTATCAGTAAGTGATTCATAATAAAATCCTACCGTTATTGTGGCTTTATCTCAAGTTCGCTGATTTGCTTCCATGGCCGCAGCTCCTGAAGCTTGCGGTAGGCTTCCCTTGCGCCATCAATATCCTGGATGCCCAGCCTGAGGCAGGCTAGTTCTTCCCACAGGGCATAATTCCTTGGATCATACTGTGTTGCCTGCGACAGGCATTTTTCACCGAAACGGCATGCCTCATCGCTTTTAATAGCTACAGAAGCCCTGCACAGTGAATACCATGCACGCCATGATGTCGGGCTCCACACAAGAGCTCTGCATATTTCTTCGTTGGAAGCTGTTTCGAAGAAATCGCTGAAGTCCGTTTTGTAAACGCTTTTACCGCTCGTACTTAGTAAGAGCACAATAAGCAGTCCTGTCAGCGGCAGGATATGGTCAAATGCATGCTTTGTGTCCTGTTCGATATTTGATGTTGAAAGTATAAGCCCAATCATGGAGAAGACGGTCAGGAAGTAGATGGGGATTCGCAGCGCAAAATCCGTTAGCGAGTGCGTTGCTGCGGTTACCAGGACACCTGCCACGCAGAGAGCAATTAAGGCATTGTTCGGTGTCTGAAATGCTGACTTCCATCTCGCTGCAATGCAGATCAGAATAGCTATTATAACTATTGTTGCCGGTATTCCGAATTCAACAGGTATCTGTACATATTCATTTTCGGCATGTTCGAATGGCTTGCGGGTTGTAGCTTTTCTGTACTGTGGAAAAACCGTCCTGAACGCGTTTGCTCCTGTTCCTGAGAATGGATAATCGCGAAGGATTGCATAGCTGTCGCGCCAGGTGCTTAGTCGCATTGCAACGCTCTGATTCTTTGAGATGTTGGAGAGTGAGCCCAGTCTTTCGTTAAGTTGTTGGTTTGGAACTTTGACAAGAGTTATGATTGCAACTGCTATTGCTATTGAGGAGATAAGAATAATAGATGACAGCCATTTCTTCTGGATAAGGAGTACTGCCGTCGCAAACAGCATGGATGCTGAAAGTGCAAGCCAAGCACCTTTCGAAAGTGACATAAATGTTGCAAAACAGAGTATCACGAGGCAAAAACCTCGAAGCATTGCCTGGAAGTAATTTTTCCTAGCCAGGCTGTCTGCTGCAAGGAAGATGGCAGGGGCAGCGAATAATGCCGCAAAGCCGCCGAAATGATTCCTGTTCACAAAACATCCCACCGGCTTGCCGTGCGAAACGGGGAATATCCACCATAGGTTTTTTTCCTGTGGTAATATCCACTGGCTGATAAAACCCAGGGCTGCGATAGTGGTAATCAGAAGAATCATGAATAAAACAAAGCGTTCTTTCCACATTGCCGACATCTTGGCAGTCAATGCAGCCAGAGTCGCCCCGGCAATAATAAGAAGGATCATGCGAGCTGTGCCGGCGCGGTTCCTGGTTATGGAATAATATGAGGTTGCCGGTTTGATGAGGGCCAATTCAGAAGCCTTTTGAATCGCTTTTTCCGCCAGGAGATTCTGGTGCGTTCTTCTTGACCCGAAATTGGCGACTAAGCCGGAAGGAAGAGGAATCCATGTTGCGAGGAGGATCAAGATTAGACTTCCCGTGAGCAAGGGCAGAAGAGAAGATTGCTTTATGTTTGTGTGAGTGAGTAAACATGCGATGGAGAGACCAGCCGCAATTGTCGCAATCATGAAAGGAAAAATTCCGCCACCCAATATTGCCGTTATTGTCAGGGTGAGTGTGCTCAGGATAAAAATCAGCATAAAAAATCCTTAAACTCCTCCCGGACTCTGTGGTGGAGGAACTATGGGCCCTGGCATACGGATATACACGGCGGTTACAGAATGATTTGTGTTCATGAATGTTGTAAGGATAAGATTTGTTGTAGCATCCAAGCCATCCCTCTGCCATTTCTGGAAGACGTTACCACCGGCTGTTGCCGGTGCGGAGACCGTTGCGAAACTCCCGACCGTGTAAATACGGGTGAAAAACGTTGAGCCATCAGAATTAGCCATGTTGTCTGGCGGATTGACGGTTATGGTTACACCTGTTGATGGATTAATGGATCTGACTTCAAGAGTGTACTGGGCTGGTGGCGCCACGTATACCGCCGTCATTGTTATATTTGTAACCATGGCTATTGTTGCATTGCGACTGGCAGTATAAAAAATGCCGTCACGGAGCCATTGCTGGAAATTAGCTGTGCCTGAATTTGTAGGGGCGGTCATGGTAACAATTGATCCACTTAAATATGAGCGAATGAATGTTGTATTTCCACCGGTATTACCTCCCGCATCGGCCGGGCTTACATTGATGGTAACCGTTGGATCCGGTGTTACGGAAGTAACTGTTAGATCGTAATGAAGAGAAAGCTGGTAAACAGCTGTCATGGTGGTGTCGGCGGTTATGCTTACAGTAATTGATGGATTGACCGAATAGGGTATGCCGTTTTGCAACCATTGGACAAATGAGGCACTGCCTGAATTTGTTGGTGCTGTAAGGGTCACTGTCGTTCCATATAAGTAATCCCTTGTAAAGGTAGTACTTCCTGCGGTATCTCCCGATATATCAGCCGGGCTGACTTGTATCAGTACGGTGGGGTCAGGAGTTGATGCGGAAATGGTGAGAGTATTGGTGGATAATGGACCAGGACCTTTTCCTCCTTCGCCTGATGGTGGCATTGCAGGGAGAACAACGTTTGGAATTGTCTGTCCTGCTCCAGCCTGTTCTGTTACCGGGGATACTGGCATTTGAACCAATGCGCCAGGTTTGTATGTGACGCCATCTGGCATGATGTTGTCCGTCCTGCTCTGCGGAGCAATAACATCCATGGACGGATCAGGCGTCCCTCTGGCTGCATATTCTGAAGGTGTTTCACCCGCCATGGCAGGTAATTCAGGCAGCGGTGGAATTATGAAGGGCCATTCTTCTTCGGATTTCTTTAAACCTGTAGATTCATCCATGAAGAAACTGAAGAGAATGTGTATCCTTAATGATTCAACAGGCAGATATGTTGTCGTTGTTCTGAATCCCCCGAATGTACTTGTCGAAGCGGCTGATACCGATTTACCTGCAGTAAGGGGAGAGGGTGCATCTTCCCATGAACCTCCACATACAGTTCTGGTTGAAATCAAGCCGTTTGTTCCAAAATCATTCATCCATTCGGCCGCATTGCCGCTCAGGTCGAAAATACCGTAGAAGTTTTCATTTAATCGTGTACGCATAGATCCCAGATATTTATCGCCGTTGAAATAACCGACTGGAAATGTGTTCTGATTTGTTATGCCTAACGTACTTATGTAGTTTGCGTCGTTACCACTAAAGGAATCTCTACCGAAGCCGAAAAGCCTGTTAGTAATGGCACCCCATGCTGCTGCCTTGTAAAATTCTCCAAAAGCATTTGTTGTTATTGTGTCGGCTGGACAGTTAAGCATTGGTAGTCGGAAACCTTTTACTGAAAGCCAAGCCTGTCTTTCCGCGTCAGAGAAAGTTCCATTGGCCCAGTTTGTTGCGGTAACGGGAGCCCAGTCGAATGTGTTGGTGCCTTCAAGATAGCAGCAATCGGCTGCTGTACGACCAGATTCGATTGTGAGCCAGTTGCAGTATTTTACGGCACCGAACCATGATACCCCTGTGACGGGATGATTGACGTATGGCTTTTTACCGTCCTTTGTCTGCCAGTGAGCGTATCGCGATCCGATCGGCAGGTCTGCATCATAAGACAGCCGTGAGCCTGCCATTTCGAAGAGTTCATCGCGATTGTGTTTCATTACCGGATTGATCCAGACGTTTCCCAGTTTATCGAAGAACATGCTCGAACCCCTCGGATTCCTGGTGTTGGTTTCCGCATCGTTGAGGAACCGGAGGAACTGGTCGTTGGAGGATTCGTATTTTGAAAGGTAGAAATCATAATCAGGTCCGCCGGGCTGGCCGCCGGATGGGATGAGGTTGAATTTTGTATTATTCTGCTTGGTTGAATATCTTTCAAAATGGCTTCCTGGATTGATGCATACTGTTCCTCCATAACCCATTTCGTATCTGCCATCAAGTCGGCGGGACCCAAGGTTGGATTCCATGAAAACTATCGGGGCATTCTGCAGAATTTCTCCACCCGGAATAAGAATTCGTAACCCGCCAGCGTGAGAGAGGCTTACGCTCTGGATATTTTCAAAGAGAAGCCTGATAAGTGAATAATCGGCGCCCGGAGCTACAGAGAATATATATTCAAGTTGATACTCATCGCCATAGCAGGTCAAGTCGATGCCGGGATAGATGCTTTTGTAAAAAGCTTTCGGCTGTGGAGGTGTTGCGAGTTGTATTTTTGCCTGATAAGCCTGGCTGAAATAATAACTTTGGTTTTTGGACCGCGAAACTGGTAATTCGCTCGAGGACTGGCTTGATCCAAAAAGTTTAAGACTTAAGGTGTTGTCGTCGTTGTTGGCACCAGGTGTGGTTATTGAAGGCAATGCAAGAATTGCCAGACTGAAAACAACGTGGAGAAATCGTTTCATCAGCTAATATTGTTAGGCGCTATCAGCATGTGAATCAACCTTTTTGTGTGATCCCACATTTTAATGCTGATTTGGAAGGTTATCACCAGGCTTGCGAATACGGAATATTGACTTATATACCATTGAAGTTCAACATGGCCCCTAAATGAACGGAAAAGAAGGAAGGCTATGAAAACATTCAGCGAATTTGGGCTTGTGCCGGCATTGATGCAGGCAGTTACGGATCTTGGTTTTGAAACACCAACACCTATTCAGAGCAAAGTGATTCCTCTTCTATTAAAACATGAGAGAGATCTGGTTGGCCTTGCACAGACAGGAACGGGGAAAACGGCAGCTTATGGTCTGCCTCTACTTCAGTTGACTGATATTCACAGTCACGCGACTCAGGTTTTGATTCTATGTCCTACCCGTGAGTTATGTCTTCAGATTGCCGGTGACCTATCTGATTTTGCAAAGCACATGCGTGGCGTCAAGATACTTGCCGTATATGGAGGCGCATCCATTGGGGATCAGATAAAGGCCTTGAGCAGGGGGGTGCATATTATAGTGGCGACGCCCGGCCGTATGAATGATGTTCTTCGGCGCAAAAAGGCCCGCTTGGAAGGCGTACAGCGTGTTGTTCTGGATGAAGCCGACGAAATGCTGAAGATGGGTTTTGAAGAGGACCTTAAGGCGATTCTTGATGAAGTACCGGATTCTGCCCGGACGTTCCTATTCTCGGCCACAATGCCGAAACAGGTAGCGGCTATTGCCGGAAAGTATATGCATAATCCGGAAGAGATTATCGTGGGACAGCGCAATTCCGGTTCTGAGAAAGTTAAGCATGAATGTTACATGGTTCACGCGAAGGATCGTTACCCAGCATTGAAACGGATACTGGATTATTACAGGGACATATATGGCATTGTGTTCTGCCGAACGCGTATTGAAACGCAGGAAGTGGCCGGTATGCTGATGGCAGATGGCTACAATGCCGACGCGCTTCATGGTGATATGTCGCAGGACCAGCGCGACAGGGTGATGAAGAATTTCCGTAACAGATCACTGCAGATACTCGTTGCTACCGATGTGGCAGCGCGGGGACTGGACGTGAATGACCTGACGCATGTTATCAACTATAACCTACCTGATGAAGCGGATGGTTATACGCACCGGAGCGGGCGCACGGGACGTGCAGGTAAGGAAGGTATTTCCGTTGCGATTGTAAATATGCGCGAGGAATACAAGATCCATATGATAGAGCGGATCATAAGAAAGAAGTTTGAACATAAATCCGTGCCGTCAGCCAGTCAGGTCTGTGAATCACGACTTGTCGGCCTGGTCGAACAGATAAAGCAGGTTAAGGTGGATGACAAGCATGTTGACCGGTATATGCCGGTGATAAACGCGGCGCTGGTCGAAATGTCCAAAGAGGAAATCATCAAACGTTTTGTCATGCTGGAAGGTAAGCGTTTTCTTGATTACTACAAGAATGCCCCGGACCTGAACGCAGGGGGCAGTCATAGCCATGGGGCGCAGAACAGACAGGACAAACGTGGAAGTTACAGGCAAGGGAATGATGAAAGATCCTCGGATAATGAGATGGTCAGATTGAGGGTCAATATCGGATCTCGAAATGGCCTGACGCCAAGTGATTTGATTTCTGCAATCAATCGTGCCACGCCAGGTCCAATGGTGAGAATAGGGCGTATTGCCATTGAAGAGCATGAAAGTGTCTTCGAGATATCGGAAGCTGATGCAGAATTTCTTATGCCAACATTGAATGAGGCGACATATCATGGCCGTGATGTACGTGCGGTGGTTGAGAGGGGCGGGAAACATGGCCATGACAGACATGATCGGCACAGAGGTGGCGGATATGGCGGCCGAAAGAATCATCATAGAAGGCATTGATCATGATAAAACACAGCTGTTTACGATTTGCCATTGATCTGCCTTGATTGTCTTTGAATGGCCTTGTAAATATATAGTGATTAAAGCGTAAAACAGTACCAAGGAGGTCTGCAATGAAGAAAAAATCCTGCCAGTCCAGCAGAAATTCACCTGTGAAGAAGAATTGTTTGCTAACCAGGCGTCAATTTATTGGGGTATCGACTGCTGCTGCAGCTTTTACAATCGTGCCGCGGCATGTGTTGGGTGGACCTGGTTTTGTTGCGCCCAGTGAAAAAGTCAATATCGCACTCATTGGTGCCGGCGGACAGGGTTTGTCCAATGTGAAAAACCTGTTTCATGAGAATGATGCCCAGATTATTGCAATCTGCGATGTTGCCGAAAAAACGGATTTGATGCCGTTCTACTATAAATGTTTTGCCGGACGGAAACCTGTGAAAGCTGCCATTGAAGAACATTATGGCACAAAAACTCCCAATTACAAATGCGCCGAATATGAAGATTTCCGCGTGATGCTGGAAAAAGAAAAAGACGTCGATGCTGTTCTTTGTGCAACGCCTGATCACAGCCATGCTGTGATTTCAATCACAGCGATGAAAATGGGTAAGCATGTTTATTGCGAGAAGCCTCTGGCTCACAATGTATGGGAAACACGCCAGGTTGCCAGGGTGGCAAAGGAAACAGGTGTGGCCACACAAATGGGGAATCATGGCCATTCAGGTGAAGGGCCGCGTCAGACCTGCGAATGGATTTGGGATGGCGCTATTGGCGCTATAAGGGAAGTACATGCGTGGAGTGACACAGGTAAGTGGGCTAAAGAGCCAGGTCGCCCAAAGGATACACCTCCTGTCCCTGAAGGTTTTAATTGGGATCTGTGGCTGGGCCCGCGTGAGAATCGTCCTTACCATCCGGCATATGCTCCATACAACTGGCGTGGCTGGTGGGCATTTGGGACGGGTGCCATAGGTGATATGGCCTGCCATAACATGGATCCGTCAGTATGGGCGTTGAAACTGGAACACCCGATAAGTGTCGAAGCTACGGCGACGGGTGTTGACAATGAAATAACCTCTCTCGGCGGTATCTGTAATTATCGATTCGCGGCGCGTGGTGACATGCCTCCCGTTAAGCTCACATGGTATGACGGTGGATTGCGTCCTGCGACTCCTGAAGGACTTGATCCCGACGATCCCAAGCAGCGTCTGGGTGATGGTGGCAACGGTATTGTATTTATCGGTGACAAGGGGATTATCACATGTGCCGGATGGGCCGGAATGCCAAGATTGTTGCCTTTGTCGAGGCACATGGAATATAAGCGACCAGAGAAAAGCTTATCCCGAAGCAAAGGGCATCACGCCGACTGGATTGCCGCATGTAAGGGTGGTCAGCCGGCCAGTGGCAACTTTGAATACAGCGCCCGCCTGACTGAAATTGTTCTTTTGGGTAACGTGGCTTTACGTTCCAGAAAGAAATTGATGTGGGACGGTCCAGGCATGAAAGCCACCAACTCACCCGAGGCCGAACAGTTTATCAAGGAACAATCTCGCAAGGGATGGGAAATTGCATAAATAGTGTGGTGGAATGTTTAGGTTAATTCTTCTTGCTTGCTTGTCGGTTTGTACGGGATGTGCGAGTGTGCCCTACAGGTACACTCGATGTATAGAGCGACCTGCAAATCTTGAATTGCGTGATGGGGAACTTCAAGTTGAGACA
>Ga0156394_1077_pt1 | contig 15219 bp, 10 predicted proteins | sample RifOxyA3_FD_108038 | JGI IMG/M metagenome (GOLD analysis project Ga0156394, IMG submission 108038) | Lentisphaerae bacterium RIFOXYA12_FULL_48_11 | reverse complement strand
GAGGATACGCAGGCTGAGGTCGGTATCCTCACAGTAAGCGAAGAAGCTTTCGTCGAAAGCGCCAGTCTCCTTGATTGTTTCGTTCCTGATGAGACATGCACAACCGCTGAAGGCGAGTACTTGTCGCTGTTTCTGAATTATTGAGATTGAAATTCCCTGCAATGCCTGTCTGGACATGCCGTCAAGTGCAAGTAGTACGCCACAGGAATCAAGTGTTTCGGGGCTGTTGCCATCTATTACCATCGATGCGACTGCTCCGATTCGGGGATTCGATTCTGCCGCGAGCACCAGGTTCTTCAACCATGATGGATCAGCTTTGGCATCGTTATTTATCAATGCAATATACTTTCCGCTGGAAATGCGGATACCTGCGTTGTTTCCGCCAGCAAAGCCAATGTTTTTCTCTAAACGCAGCCATTTTACCGATGGGAATTCGTTGCCAATATTTGCCCTAAGATCTGCATCTGACCCATTATCAACGGCGATAATTTCGAAGTTTGGGTAGTCCTGCACTGTAAGACTCGCGAGACATATTCTAAGGAAATCCGCACAATTGAATGATACCGTTACCACCGAAACAAAGGGCAAATCTGTAGATTGTTCATTATCAGTCATTACTTTTTCCTGACATGACATTAAAGAGAGGGGGGATACTCTTGAGCATTGGCACAATGAGCCTTGGATGGTGTAGTGTTTCGATCAGATGGTCGATAATGACATTTGGGCGAAGATAAAACGCCCTGATGATGTCACTTCTGGCTTTTTCCATATCATTTTTTGTAAAGCCATTTGGTATGAAGACTGTATTGAGAGTGTTCATTTTTCGCCAATCGCGTTCAAACTGACCGTACTCGTGTGCATTTGCATAGATTTCTGTGCCCGGGAAGGGGGTCAATTGCATTACACTGATATCATTTAATGGCAATGATAGTGATAATTCTCTGGTAAGGCGGATGGATTCATGGGATTCGCCGGGGAAACCTATCATGAAAAACCCCTTGGTTCTAAGGTTCGCTGCCCGGCAGCATTCTACTGCTGCTCTGATCTGAGAAATATCCAGTCGCTTGTTTGTTTTCTTCAGGAGTCTCTCGTCCCCGCTTTCAATACCAAATGATATATGCCAGCATCCGGCCCTTTTCATGGTTGTTGCAAGATCGCTGTTGATACGGTCCGCGCGTCCCAGGCATGACCATGATATGTCTATTTCTTCGGATATTATCATTTTACAGAATTCGGTGACCCATGTGGATGACATTATAAATGTATCATCTTCAATGAGAATTTCCTTAACACCGTGATTATAGCGCAGATCTTTGAGTAGGTTGATTGCGTATGAAGGACTGTATGAACGGCAGCGATGGCCGAAAACGGAACGGTCGCAGAATGTACAGCTGTTTGGGCATCCTCTGGTTAGAACAATTGAAGCACATGGCCCGCGCCTTATTCTGCCCGGGGAAGGTTGGAATGATGATGGGAATCCTTTCAATAATGACCAGGCTGGCAGGGGCAGTTCATCAAGGTTTTGCAAAAGAGCTCGTGGTTCGTTGACGATTACTTGTGTGCCTGAACGATGGGCTGTTCCTTGTAATCTTTCGGGAGTTTGTTTCTTTGCATCAACAGATTTTAAAATATCCAGAAGGGTGTTTTCTCCTTCACCGATGACAGCCAGGTCAAATGCTTTGAACTCATTCAGGGTATCGACAGGCAAAGCGCTTGCATGACATCCTCCGATTATGACTATGGTATTAGGTAAAGATTCTTTAACGAGTTTTGCTAGGTTTCCTGCTGACGTAATACCGACTGTTGTGGAGGTAATCCCCAGGATGTCAGGTTTTAGAGCCAGTATTTTCTGTAATGTCTGTTCTGTGGACAGGTTTTCTGCAGAGGCGTCGATAATCGTTGTTTCAGAGCCAGCGACTTTGGCAACGGCGGCAAGACAGACAAGAGCAAATGCTGGCTGGGTATTTGCTGCACCTGCAAAGATTCCATACCTTTCGAACATACTTAATGGCGAAGATGTCAGGACCAGTCGCACGTTCATCCGTGGTTGTCCTTGTTTGAGGGGTGTTTATTTTTCTGCAATTCTGCAGTCAGGATTGCCATTTGCTGACACAGTTTCTTGATTTGCCTGCGCTGAGACGAGATGACTAGTGAGAACTGGAGGCACATCATGAGTACCACGAAAAAACCAAGAAGGAATAGCGTAGTTGTATTGGTGAGTGAACCTATGATTTCTGAAAGTTTCGTCAGCCACTCATACTTGATGACCACGACAAGGCTTGCCAGTCCGATCGCAAGCCATAGCCAGCAATAAGCTATATCCAGCCTTTGTTTCTGGACCAATCTTATGACCAGTATAAGCAACATTGTGCTGAGTATTATTGATACGATTAACTGCCTTGGTAGCATGTTGAACTCCTGGTGTTTATTCCCCTTTGCGGTTCTTCCATGACCGCCATGTGTGAAAATTTATCAGCACGATGAATATAGACAAAAGCATTTTTATCCCGTAGTAGAGCGGCTTGAGCCCTGAATGCATGGATTCTCCTCCTGATCGCGGTAACATTCTGGCGGGAACCTCCCTGATGCGCAGGCCGGACATTTTTGCCATGAGAATGACATCAGAATCGGGGAAATCGCACGGAAAGTTGCCACTGGAAAAAAGGGCCAGAGCTTTTCGGTCCAGTGCCTGGAATCCTGATGTCGGATCGGTAATTTCAAGGCCGCAAAGCACGCGAATTATGCAGGAAAATAATTTGTGACCGATTCTTCGGATCAGTGTGGCGGATTGCATGCTGGTACCTGCTGTATATCGTGAACCGATAACGATATCGGCGGATCCATCTGTGATTGGTGCAAGCAGGTTGGACAATTGGTCGGCTTGATGCTGTCCATCTCCGTCCATTTGCAGGACGATCTTGTATCCATTGTCCGAGGCATAAAGATATCCAGTTTCCAGGGCGGCTCCATAACCGAGATTGGTGCAATGCGAAAGAACCACTCCGTTCGCCCGCAAGGCTTCTTCGGCTGAGGTGTCTGTGGATGCATCATCTATCACGGCTATATCTGCAGATGGTAGATGTTGTTTAACTTGTCTAATTACGTTTTCGAGACGTCCGCTCTCATTGTGACAGGGAATAATGACAAGGATTTCCTGTTTCTTTGGCATTTTCGGCGATTCATTATTCATAATCACTATTGTCCGGATCTTGCTATATTTCTTGAAAGGATAATACCAGCGTTTTTGCATGCTGTAAACATTCTACAAAAGGCCGGAATTCTGGAAGTTTTGAGGAGATATTTGTATATATGCATGATTCAGACTTTGCTGTTGCTCATTAGGCAGGTGTTGCTTAATGTCGTATGAAGTTGCCTGTTTGTATTTTATGTTTTTCGGAGAAAGAGACATGGTAAAGAAAAAGTTTGTTCTGGTGAATGTTCCTTCTTCGGATAATGCATATCATAGTCTTCGTTATTTCGTTGCTGTTTTCCCTCCTATCGGTCTTTTGAGTATTGCGTCAGTCCTGGAGCGTGAAGGACTTGATGTTGTTCTTTGCGACGGTGATGCCATGCACATGAGTATGGATGCGACGGTTGATAGTGTTGTTGCAATGATGCCGGATTATGTCGGGGTAACCGGGATGACCGCAACGATGGATCTGGTCGGTACTTTTCTTGCCGGGGTGAAAAAAGGCAATCCAAATATTGTAACCATTCTGGGTGGGCCGCATATTTCTGCGCTGCCAAGAAGAACTTTGGAGGATTATCCGGATATCGATATAGGGATTGTAGGGGAGGGTGACGAATCTATTGTCGAACTGATGTCTGTCATGAATTCTGCGGGAGATCTAGGTTCTGTATGTGGAATTGTTTTCAGAGAGAGAGGGATGATTATTGAGACCGGGAAGAGACCTCCAATCAAGGATCTCGGGATTCTTCCTCCTGTGGCATGGCATTTACTTGATTTTTCGATGTATCGCTCATACGGCTGGAACAGGTGGGTGTCTGGATGCCGGGAGCCTTTGGGTGTTGTTTTTACCGGGCGAGGGTGTTGCGGGCGATGTAATTTTTGTGCTTCGCATTGTGTTTTTGGTCAGGGGCTTCGGTTTTATCCTGTTCAGAGGATAAAAGACGAGATTGATCTGCTCGTGAGGGAACATAAAATCAAGGTTCTCTATTTTCAGGATGACACCTTTACGGCGAACAGAAAGATTGTTAATGAATTATGTGATTTTCTTATCGAGCGTGGATACAACCAGCAGATTGAGATCATGGTTTCTTCAAGGGTTGATACTATTCACTCGGCAACGCTTAAGAGAATGAGGGATGCCGGTGTACGGTGGATATGCTTTGGTGTCGAGAGTGGTAATCAGCATATTCTCGACAAGATGAGAAAGAATATATCCATAAAGCAGATTCGGGAAGCGTTCAGCTTGTCAAATAATGCTGGATTGTATGTTGCAGGTAATTTTATGATCGGACATCTGGAGGAAACATGGGATACTGCAATGGATACAATCAACCTTGCATGCGAACTTGAGCAGGATTATGTCTCATTTGCAATTGCTATACCATTTCCGGGGACTGACCTTTACAAGCATTGTATCGAAAATGATATACAGTTGCCTGTATGGTCGAAGTTTGGAAGCGTTAATAGTATGCCGATTCCCCTGAATAACAGTCTGGGTGCCGAGCGCCTTATTGATTTGCGTAGAATCGCAGTTGCACGTTTTTTCAAGAGGCCATCCTATATTTTGCGAATGTTTCGGCGATTCAATGCCTGGGCTGTCTTTGTCGATTTTGCCAGAATGTATTTAGCCTTGATGAAAGAGCGGTTGCAAAACAGGTTATGATATAAATGCAGTTGATGTCCGGCAGTGGCAGGTTCATGGAGATACGAATGATGGAGCAAAAGAGAAAGATCCTGCCGCTAATCATTATTGCAGCGGCGATATTAGCTTATTCCAGTAGTTTTTCCGGTGTATTTTTATTGGATGACCACGTGGTTATTACAGGTAACCGCGATATTGGCAGCTTCGTTCCAGTGTCGTTATCAGCCCGCATGCTTGTAGACTTTACTTTCAAGCTGAATTACCTGATTGGAGGTTTTAAGGCGGCGGATTATCACCTGGTAAACTTGTTAATCCATATTGTAACAGGTTTGTTTCTGTATGGTATTATCCGCCGGACTCTTCTTTTACAATATTTCGCTGGCAGGTATTTACACGCGTCCAGCATTATCGCCTGTGTTTGTTCGTGTATCTGGATTATACATCCACTTGTTACGCAGAGCATAACGTATATTTGCCAGCGTTATGAATCTATGATGGGATTATTTTTTCTTTCAAGTGTCTATTGTTTTGTTAGAGCCTGTACATCGGAACATAAACGCCTTTGGTTCGATTTATCAATTCTTGCCTGTATCCTTGGGATGGGGACCAAGGAGGTTATTGCCGTAGCTCCTTTTGTTATCATTATTTACGATTATGTTTTTTTATCAGACTCAATAAAGGATCTTGTCCGTAAGCGTTGGAAAGTACATTTATGTTTATTTTCCACTATAGGCATACTTGTCTGTTTATTACTCTGTTCATTAGCAAAAGAAATGGAAATATCTTCGAGATTTGTTCACATTTCTCCCCTCATTTACCTGGCTAATCAATGTAAAGTCGTTTTGTACTATTTGTGGTTGTCTGTGTTTCCTCGAGACCTTTGTTTTGATTATGCATGGATTCCGTCTGAGGATGTCCTGTCGCTCATGCCGTATATTCTTATAACCAGCACTCTGTTTGTTGTTGCCGTCGCTGCGACCTATTTTAGGAAATCTGCAGGATTTCTTGGGTTATCGTTTTTTGCTGTTTTAGCTCCTACATCAAGTGTTGTTCCTGTTGCAGACCTTATTGTCGAGCACAGGATGTATTTGCCGCTTATTTCCGTGGTTGTACTACTGGTGGTTGGGTCATGCCGGCTGACAAAAGCCACGGCAGGTGATAGTTTGCATATGATTCATATTTGGTGTTCCATTTGGTCTTTAATAGCCATTGTGTTTATTTTTCTCACGTATATGCGTAATATCGAGTATCGTTCAGAAGAAGCCATCTGGCGTGATGTCATGAGGAAGCAACCGTGTAATTACAGGGCAGGGAATGACTTGGCGGTTGCTTTGTCGGAAACAGGTAAATTTGATGAAGCAATGCAGGTATATGATAAAGTGCTATCTGCAATACCGGAGGCGGTCATTGCTGAATTGGAGTCTGGTAAGATAGTGGTAAGGGATGTGTTTGTAAAATCTTCTCCGGAATACCAGTATTTTGTAGCTAATGCAAATAAAGCGTTATTAATTTCAACCAGGGAAGGAAGACGCGATGAAGCGATAGGTTTTTATATAAAAGCCTTGAGAGTGGCTCCAGACAATCAGAATGTTCGCGAGAAGATCAAGCATGTGCTTCGACAAAAGAAAGTCCCAGAAACTTGTCTGGATGATGAAATTCATGCAATATTAATGAATAAAAAACAAAAGTGATGAGTTGGTTGTCATTAATTAAATAACGAATTGCAATGGACGTTAAAAAACATTTTGTAACTCCTGTCTGGAAATGGCTGTTACCGCTTTTCCTGGCTGTCGCAGGAACAGTTGTATATGCCGGCAGTTTTTACGGAGTGTTTATTTTGGATGATTACTCGGCTATTGTCGGGAATATGGACGTACGTCACATTGCGCCAATTAAAATCGAGTGGCGATTTATTACCGATCTTACGTTTAAAATAACCTATGCAATCGGTGGCCTTAATACGGCATATTATCACGCTGGGAACCTTGTAATACATATTCTTGTTTCGTTGCTTTTGTATGGGGTATTACGCAGGAGCCTGTTGCTACATTCTGATCTTCAGCAATGTGCTGCGGCAGCGCCCTGGCTGGCTTTCTTTACTGCTTTATTGTGGTTGGTGCATCCGTTACAAACGCAGAGTGTAACATATGTTTGTCAACGCTATGAATCGCTGATGGGGCTTTTTTTTCTCCTCGTCCTTTACTGTTTCATCAGGGGACTAAATCCAGGTTCCAGGAATAAACGCGTGTGGTATGATTCTGCGCTTGTTTCCTGCCTTCTCGGAATGGGGACCAAGGAAGTCATGGCTATGGTTCCTGCTGTCATTTTTCTTTATGATTATGTTTTTTCTGGAGATTCACTTTCTGAAATATTGCGGTCAAGGTGGAAGGTGTATTTCATAATGTGTTGTTCCGTAGGCATTTTGATGATGCTCATTCTTATGGCAGTCAGCAGGCATATGGCAGCCGGATCAGCTATGTTTACAAGTATGTCTCCGTGGGCTTATCTTCTTACCCAGGCAGAGGTTATTGTCCATTATTTAAGACTGGTCTTTGTTCCTTTTCCCCTGTGTCTTGATTATGCCTGGTTACCTGTGGATCGTATTAATAATGTCATCTTGCAATTTTCTTTTTTGGTCATATTGGGGATTATAGCTGCGTTGGCTGTTTGGAAACGCATGGTATTGGGTTTTGCGCTGGGCTGTTTCTTTATTATTCTAGCCCCAACTTCTAGTATTATGCCGCTTGGGGATCTGGCCTTTGAACATAGGATGTATCTACCTCTTGCGCCAGTTCTGGCCATTATTGTGGTCTGTGCTTACATTTTATGTCTTCGTCTTGACCGTTGTATTTCTGATACTTCCAAGATTGCAAGGGCTGCTGCAATCGTCATGGTCCTGCTTATTGCTGTTTTACTTGGTGTTTTAACAATGAAGCGGAATGCCTGCTATCATTCCGCTGAATTTATCTGGAGGGATGTTGTTGTCCAGCGTCCTCATAACATTCGGGCTCTTACCAATTTGGGAATTGAGTTGCTGAAATCAGGGAAGATAGAGGAGTCCGAAAAAGTTTCAAGACGATTGCTTACACTGCTTAATACCGGGGCTATTGACGAAAAATCGACCTACAGGATAGATCCAGGCGTATTGGTTCATTACCAGTCTGCTACCCATGATCGGTTAGGCTTTGCACTTTTATGTGCCGGTAAAACTACAGAGGCAATCGCCAACTTCAGGGAAGCCGTAAGACTGCGTCCAAGGGATGGGATTGTTCGTCATAATTTAAGTCTTGCTCTATTTCTGGCCGGCGAAAGTGACAAGGCTGTGGCCGAATTGCGTTCCCTGCTTACAGAGGGTGTAGGCGCTGAGAAAACACATGCACTTCTTGGTTATATACTTGCGGAACAGGGTGACTATCGTATGGCTGTAATACATTATCGAACAGCGGTCGAAATGGATCCTTCATTTGTTTCTGCAAAATGTGAACTCGCCTGGATTCTGGCAACTTGTCCAAGTGATGATGTTAGGAATGGAAAAGAGTCATTGAGACTTGCAAAAGAAGTATCTGCTTTGACCTTGCATGCAAGTTATCATGCGCTTGATGTACTTGCGGCAGCCTATGCGGAAAACGGGATGTATGAGGAGGCTGTAATTACTGCAGGCAAGGCCAGTAATATTATTGAGAATATGAAGGTGAATCATTTGCAAGCTGGGTCGACCAGCCATATAAGGCTACAGGCTTCAATTGTGAAAGAAATATCCGCGAGATTTGAACTCTATAAACAGGGCATGGCCTATCGTGACAGGAAGTAGCTTTTTTCAGATTAGTACAACATGAAGACACTGAATAAATTGTTTCCTCTGGTTCTCATCTTTAGTGTTGTTCTGGTTTATTATGAAAGCTTTTTGGGTGTTTTTATTTTTGATGATTATATCTGGATCGTCGACAACGAAAACATCAAGTCGTTCTGGACCTCGCTGCTTTATTCTTCTCGTCCTTTGACGGGGTTGACTTTGCACTTTAATTATTTGGTCGGAGGGCTGAAAGCCGCTGATTATCATGCGTTCAACCTTTTGGTTCATATTGCCAGTGTATTGTTGTTGTTTGGCCTTCTTTGCCGAACTTCAGGACTTCCGGGACTGAAAGATAAAATTGGTCACGATGCCAAATTATTGGCAGGAATTGTCTCGTTGATTTGGGGTATTCATCCGATACAGACCGAAAGTGTGACTTACATAGTGCAAAGATCCGAATCCCTTATGGGTATGTTTTATTTGCTTACATTGTACTGTTTTGTAAGAGGATTAACGCTGCAAAATAACAACAACCGGTGGTTTTTGTGGGGAATTATTTCATGTTCGCTGGGTATGTTATGCAAGCCTGTTATGGTTACAGCACCATTGGTTGTAATTCTCTATGACAGGACTTTCATCTCGGGTTCATTGTCTGAGGCTTTTAAAGAACACAAAAGAGAATATTTACTGCTAGTTGCCACATTATTTATACCCATGAGCCTTCTCGTTGCTCCAAATGAATCATCTACTTCTGCTGGATTTGGGGCAATGGCTGTAGGCCCTTTACAATATCTTGTTACGCAGTGTGGAGTGATAATTCATTATGTCAGATTGGTTATATGGCCAGTGGGTTTATGTCTTGATTACGATTGGATTCCTTCCAATATCTCTTGGAAGACAATCGTTGAAATTAGTGTGGTGAGTTTGGCTTTGGTAACTTCTTTGTGGATGTTCCATAAACAGCGCATAGAGGGGTTTGTTGCAATTTCCTTCTTTGTTCTATTGTTTCCGAGTTCAGGAATTGTTCCGCTTTCCGATTGTGCCGCGGAACATAGAATGTATCTGCCGTCTGTCTGTGTTATTATCTTCCTGTTTTCTGGTCTATTCAGGTTTATTTATTCTGTGCCCCTGAAATATTTCAGCTCGTCGGGTCTCATTTTGATTTTAGTTGTTGTTATGAGTGGAAGTCTTGGGGTTATGACAATAGCCAGAAACAGACTTTATCTTTCAGAAGAGCATATGTGGAGAGATGTTGTAGCTCAATGTCCGGCTAATCTGCGGGGCCATCTAGGGGTAGGGGCCGTTCTTCTTAAACAGGGTAATTTGGAAGGTGCAGAGCATCATTTTCTCAGGATTATTGAAGATCCACGCAGCGCAGATAACAATTATCGCCGAAGGTTTGGTACAGAATTTGCCATGGCGTACAATAATCTTGGTGTAATTGCCTTTGAAAGGAAACAGATAGAGAAGGCAAGTGTTTTTTTTGAAAGATCTCTATTGTTTGGTAAAATTATTAATGCTGAAGATAATCTTCGGTTGGTCGAACGCTTGAAGAAGAACAACAAGGTTACGAAATAAAAAAGAACAACCCCGTGATTAAGCGGGGTTGTTCAACATACTCTAACCAGAAACTATTACAGTCCTACAGGCATTCTGTGCGATGTAGGTGTTGTAATGCTGCAAAGAGGGTTTGTCCCAATTACCATGTATGTATAAACTCCACCAGCAGGACATTCGGGTGTTGTTGTCCCCTTAATGTACGTATTGACAACAGATGTGGTGACAGCCTGATTGTCTGCCCATTTATTTGCCAATGCTGCCTGTTCCTTGCCGCTGTCGATCATGCGCAAGTTGTTAATACATGCATTCTGCTGTGCTGTATTACGAGCCTTCACAAACGAAGGTATCGCAATTGCTGCCAGCAACCCTATAATTGCAACCACAATCATAATCTCTACCAAGGTAAAACCTAAACTTTTCTTCATTCGCATTCCTCCTTCCGGTTTGTGGGCTGCGACCTTGCCCGTTAATAAAAATACATTACATTTAGTAATAAAAGCAATAGTTGTGCCAGTCGGTCAATTAGTAGAAATTAGTCTAGTCTAGAGCTTTTATTAGGTTTCTAATTGCATCTGGTGGTCATAATAACTTTAAAAAGTAATTAAAATACAGCAAATCACGTTATCATTTATGCAAAAATAAGATTAGGATGTCATTTATGAGAAATGTTCAATTTTAGCTCAAAAATTGAGAGATGATTTCAATATCTATTCCTGAGCTTCTGGAAGTTTACGGTAAAGTGTTGCAAGGCTGATTTTAAGAGCTTTTGCTGCTTCTTCCTTATCCCCTCCGGTATGAGATAATACCTGCTGGAGGTACTCTTTCTCTTTGGCTCGAATAAAAGCCTTTAGTGACTTACACTTAGATGCGTCCAGATCGGACAATGGAGATGTAGATGCTGACTTGGCTGGCGTAGCAGCTATTTTTGGGGGGAGTACGTCTTTTGTGATTTTATTATCTTTTGCAAAAGTAATGGCATGTTTAATGGCATTTTCCAGTTCCCTGACATTCCCTGGCCAAGTATAAGATTCTAAGATAGCGCACACTTCAGTATCAAGCGTTGGGGGGGTGGTTCCTGGGGGACTTTCTTTACGGAGAACATGGTAAACCAAGGGGAGAATGTCTTCTATACGCTCGCGCAAAGGTTTTATTTCTATCGGAATTACGCTTAAACGATAGTATAAATCTTCTCTGAATTTTCCTTCCTGCATCAATTGTTCCAAGCGGGTATTTGTCGCCGCCAATACTCTGGCATCGATCGCTATATTCTCGTTGCTGCCAACTCGTCGCACTTCTTTTTCCTGTAAAACACGAAGCAATTTTCCCTGAATACTCATAGGCATGGCGCCTATTTCATCAAGAAATATCGTTCCTCCGCTTGCTGCTTCGAAAAGCCCTTCTTTGTTTACTGTTGCGCCGGTAAATGCACCTTTTGTGTGTCCGAACATTTCGGACTCAAGCAGCGGTTCCGGCAGAGCGGCGCAGTTTACAGCCAGGAATTTCTTTTCTTTTCTGCGGCTTTGGGTGTGAATGGCCTTTGCTACAAGCTCTTTGCCTGTACCACTCTCGCCGTAAATCAGAATAGTCGTATCTGTTGGGGCGACACGTTTGATCATGTCGCATACATTTTGCATTACGGCACTTTCTGCAACTATATTTTCGAGGTGATATTTGGTTCCAAGCTGTGCTTTTAGGTCCGCATTTTCGGATAGGGCCTTGTTGTATTCAAGGGCTCGTTGAACTGTAATTAAAAGTTCATCGACTTTAAAAGGTTTTGTTACGTAGTCGAAGGCACCAAGTTTGAGCGCTTCTATGGCTGTTTCCACAGATCCGTAAGCCGTAAGCATAATTACAGACATTGTTGGTCGGTCGTCGTGGGCAATTTTAAGGAGTTCCATCCCGTTAACGGGGCTCATTCGGATGTCTGAAATCATTAGATCAAATTCTTCTGAGGCAAGAACTCCCTTGGCTTTGTCACCTCCAAGGGCGGGAACAACTTCATAACCTTCAGCCTTAAGAAGGGCGCTCAGCACACTCAAAATGCTGGGCTCATCGTCGACTAGTAGGATTCTTGCCATACACCTTATCCCTTACCTCAGAATAATCAGTAAGGAACAAAATAGGGTGTGATATGGCAAATGTAAATAGATATTTTCTCAAATTTTACTTTTTCACATCTTGAGAAAAACCCTATTTTCCGCTGACAACTTCACCCATTTTGAAGATAGGCAAGAACATGCAGAGGACGATACCGCCAATAATAACCCCCAGGAAGACCATCAATAAAGGTTCCAAAAGCGACGTAAGACCACCGAGCATTGTTTCTACTTCATCGTCATAGAAATCGGCAATACTATCCATCATTTCGTCAATTTTACCGGTTTTCTCGCCTGCTTGAAGCATTCTTACCAACATTACAGGGAATACGGTCTGATTTATCATGGCAGATGACAGGGGTTCACCCTTTTCAACCGCAGATCTAGCTCCAAGTATGACGGCACCTGCAACCCGGTTACCTGTTGCTCCTGCAACAATTTCAAGCGCATTGAGGATGGGTACGCCGCTTCTAATCAGCTGGCCGAAAGTTCTACTGAATCGAGATGCGGCAACTTTCTTGTTTAAATCACCAAAAACAGGTGCTTTTAGCGCGATTTCGTCCAGTTTGTAGGCTCCAGCCGGGGTAGCTTTCCATTTATTAAATGCAACGACTGCTCCGATAATTCCCGCAAGCACGAAAATACCGTATGCTTTGAGGAATTTGCTCATATCGAGCAAAAACTGGGTGGGCGCTGGCAGTTCTTTGCCAAAACCCTTAAACATTTCACCAAATACAGGCACCACGAACATTATCATTCCAATTGCAATGGTTATGGCAATACACAAAACAATAACTGGATACATCATGGCTGATTTTACTTTTCGCTTCAATTTGGCACTTGCCTCCAAGAAGCCAGCCAACCTTCCTACAGTTTCTGCCAGTTGTCCTCCGGTTTCACCACCCTTTACCATATTCGCATAAAGATCGTCAAAAACGGAGGGGAACTGTCTTAATGATTCCGAGAATGCTGCACCATTTTCAATGCTTCTTTTGATCTGACCAATAACATTCTTGAAGTTAGGGTTGTCTGCCTGTTCATAGAGCGCGTCTAAGGATGCTACGATCGGCATACCTGCGGAAAGCATGGCTGCAAGTTGTCGTGAGAAACCTGGAAGACACTCGTTAACAATTTTACCTGCGCCAGGTACTTTCTTCTGTCCTCTTGAGAGGGGTTTCTCGTCTTGTTTTGCTTTTGGGGCAGAAGTTGAACTGGTCTGCGCTTTTGCAGCAGAGGCGGATCCGGATCGCACAACAGGACTCATTTATTCAATCTCCTTCTTCAAGCAGTAAACGCCGTTATGATCGTCTAAGTCAATATGAAAATCACGATGATTTCTATTCCTAATCACCGGTTGTGATCTTTACGGCTGCATCCACGCTTGTCTCACCTTCTTTGACCTTTAGCAGCGCGGCACCTCTTAAGGTCAACATTCCTTTTTCTTCTGCTTTCCGGCGCAGTTCATCAGTTATTGCCTGCCTTAGGATGAGAAGACGTATTTCTTCATCAACCGGCAGCACCTCCATAATGGCTGCGCGTCCTTTGTATCCAATCCCATGGCATTTAGGGCAACCCTGGGGGCCAAATATTTTTGCATCTTTAAATATGGCTGGATCAATGCCGTGTTCTTCAAGAAGCTTTAGATTGAGAGGTGTTTCTTTTTTACATGCCGGGCAAAGCCTTCTGCAAAGACGCTGGGCTTGGGATAGAATCAGGGAGGATGCCATTAGGAATGGCTCAACGCCCATATCCAAAAGTCGTGTAATAGCTCCCGCTGCTTCATTTGCATGAAGGGTGCTTAATACAAGATGGCCTGTAAGAGCAGCTTTAACAGCGATCTCGCATGTTTCGCTGTCTCGTATTTCACCTATGAGGATAATGTCGGGGTCCTGTCTTAGAATAGCTCTGAGCGCTGAAGAAAACGTAAGGCCGACTTCAGTATGAATTCTGACCTGATTCACTCTTGGCAGCTGGTACTCTACTGGATCTTCGCAGGTGACAATATTCACATCAGGTTTGTTCATTTCCTGCAGGCATGAATAGAGCGTTGTGGTTTTTCCGCTGCCTGTAGGTCCAGTCACAAGAATAATACCGTGAGGCTGGGATATGGCATAACTCATTGCCTTGTAGGCGTGTTCTTCCAGGTTTAATCCCGAAAGGTTAGGGAAAAGGGCCCCTTTATCGAGGATTCTCATGACGACCCGGCCGCCGAAAATCGTGGGAAGAACGCTAACACGCATATCGAGTTTCTTCCCAAGTGCCTGAATTCTGAACCTACCATCCTGAGGGATACGCTGCTCTCCAATATCAATATCCGACATGATTTTAATTCTCGAAATAATGGCGGATTGAAGGCTTTTCTGAATGCTGGGACGTTCAACGCAGGACCCATCGATCTTGTATCTCAGCCTGACAGAGTCTTCTTGAGGTTCAATACATATATCCGCCGTTTTCATTTTGATGGCTTCAATGAGAATCATATTGACCAAGCGGATAACGGGGGCATCCTGCGCTGTGTCCATCATTTCTTCAAGGCTTTGCTTGTCGCTGTCGTCTGATTGTCCCTGGGTACCTACTTCGACATCATTCTCGCTGTCTTTCATGATATCCTTCATGTCGAGAGTGTTTGCTTCCACGGCGAAGGATTTCGCAAGTACATCTTTGACATCTTTTTCGGTGGCAACCAGAGGAGAGATATCCAGGCCGGTAAGAATGTGGATCTTGTCTATGGCGACAATATCAAAAGGGTCCGAAAGTGCCACAGTTAGCATTTTTCCTGTTTTTGCTATTGGAACTACCTGGTGCTGATTCAATACATCACGCGGTAGTAATTCGACCAAATGAGCATCAGGCGTAAAATGAGCTAGACTGATTGGATGCATGTTCAGATATTCGGACAGAGCAAGAGCCATCTCTGTGTTAGGAATGATGTTCTTTT
>Ga0156394_1141_pt4 | contig 15281 bp, 6 predicted proteins | sample RifOxyA3_FD_108038 | JGI IMG/M metagenome (GOLD analysis project Ga0156394, IMG submission 108038) | Lentisphaerae bacterium RIFOXYA12_FULL_48_11 | reverse complement strand
CCGACTCTTATCCAGTCTGCATCTGAATTGATCTCCAGTTGGCGTCCGAATCGTTTCGGGAAGACTGTGAAGTAAATTCCGTCAGCTTCATAGAGAGTGGTGTTATCCTTGATTTTGATTGGCGCAATGACCGGTATTTCTTCTGCAGCGCAATCTGCCACGAAGTCGTGTTCGTCCTGCAGGGCTTCGCGTGACCACCGACCAGGCCTGTAGAATTTTACTATCAATCTGTCTCCATCCACGGTCTGGACTTCGTATACCCTGTTGATGTAACTGGGTAAAGGGGTTGCCAATCCGGTCATGCGGAGACCTGTAGATTGTTCAACCAGGTTCAGCATCACGTCCGGTACAAGATGTTCAAAATCAGACAAAGAGTTCAAGAGAATTTCTCCAATAATCTGGAATAATACATAACGAAAGGCCGGTTGTCATCCATAGACACTTGAAAGAACGCAATATCAGGCAAGCTGATAAGTGGTGCGAATTGACTTGTTTCGAAGCGCATACATGGCTACCGTGTCAACCAATTGTGAAACGGCTATTAAAAAAGATATGGGGTAAGTTGAGAGGAAAATCTCCGGTCAAGGAGGAGGTTGCTTCCGAGAAGCAACAACACAGGAAAAGTGGAGAACCAGTGCTACGTCATGGGGCGGGGCGAAAAGACCGCCACGGCAGTGATGATAAACCGGTTTCTTCGAACAAGCCACATAGGCGTGAGGAATCGCGACAGACGCGTGCCCCTGCAGGTCCGCCTTGGTTGCCAGATATGTTTGTGGTTCCTCCTATAGAGGGGAAAACACGTTTTCATGATTTAAGGCTGCCTGATCCGATCATGCATGCCATTGCCGACCTTGATTTTAAGTACTGTACTCCCATCCAGGCAGGTATTCTGCCTCATCTTCTGGATGGCAAGGATGCTGCGGGCCGTGCACAGACGGGGACAGGTAAGACGGCAGCTTTTCTTGTAGAGATATTTACTCATTTTATTTGTCATCCTCTCGAAGGTCGACGCAGAAACGGCACGCCAAGGGCGCTGATTCTTTCGCCCACACGTGAGCTGGCATTACAGATCGGACGTGATGCTGTTGATCTGGCAAAGTATTGTCCCTTCAGGATTTTAACTGTCTATGGCGGCACGGAATATGAGAAACAGCGTTCAATACTTCGTGAACAGGTTGTTGATGTGGTTGTCGCTACGCCAGGTCGATTGCTGGATTTTCAGCGTACACGTGTGCTGGATCTCAGGCATGTGGAGATACTCGTTATTGATGAAGCCGATCGCATGCTTGACATGGGGTTCATTCCTGATGTTTCGAGTATTATAAGAAGTACACCGCCGAAAGAGAATCGCCAGACAATGTTGTTCAGTGCAACTCTTTCGGAGAGCGTTATGAAGCTTGCATCCAAGTGGCAGAAGGATCCTGTTAAGATTGATATCGAGCCGGAGCAGGTAGCGGTGGATACGGTGAATCAGATCGTTTACCTGGTGACCAGTGATGAAAAATTCGCTATGACAATTAACATTTTAACAAGAGAGAAACCTGAACGTGCTCTCGTGTTTGGTAATCGGCGTGATGAAACAGAACACCTTATGAAAGAACTTCGAAGGTTTGGAGTCAAATGTGCTTTGTTATCAGGTGCTGTGCCGCAGAACGTACGCACGCGTACCCTGGATGACTTCCGCTCAGGAAAGACTCCGGTCCTGGTGGCGACCGGTGTGGCTAGTCGTGGCCTTCACATTGAAGGCGTGACGCATGTTATTAATTTCAACATTCCTGAGGATCCTGAGGATTACGTGCATCGCATTGGACGTACTGGCCGGGCAGGGGAAGCAGGAACGTCCATTACATTTGCGTGTGAAGATGAATCGTTCAGGTTGCCTTCAATTGAAGAATATATAGGGCGAACTCTGAAATGTACTTATCCTGATGAGAGTCTTCTGATACTTCCTGAACCGAAGGAAGGCCCCCGCAGTACGACAGCGGTCCGGAGGGAAGCCATTCGCCATTTGCCAGGAGGAAGGCCAAGGCGTGGCGGTTATGGTGGCCATGGGAGTCGCGGGCGAGGATCACGATCCGGTAGTCATGAGCGGCGAAGACATGCCTGAAATGAATGCCAGTAAACGAAAACCCCGGTCAGGAAACAAGAAGGTACTCTTCTCCTCACACATTGAGACCGCGCTGGATGTCTGCCCTTTGATTGAGAATTACCTTGATAAGAATGGTATATACCTTGTCCAAACACAGGACCTTCATGCCCGAAGAGCCTTTTTTGATGAATATTTCCCGGGCAGGGAGCAGGCGGAATGTCGTCTTGTAGAATTGAGATCTCTTTTCAGGTGCTTGATCGGAGCCAGAAGATTTTATGCGCGAGTCCGCAGGATTGCCGAAGTTGACTGGAGTGAGTCATGGAAGAAATCGTTCCATACGGCACGTATATCACGCCGGATAGTTATAAGGCCATCTTGGGAGAGCTTTCGGCAGAAGAGAGGCGATTGTGTTGTTACGCTTGATCCTGGCATGAGTTTTGGAACCGGACTGCATCCGACGACACGAGCTTGCCTGCGTTTTATTGACCGGCTGGCCGTTGGAAGTGTTCAGGGGAAATCTTTTCTTGATGCAGGTTGCGGATCCGGAGTGCTTGCAATTGCCGCAGCAAAGCTCGGTTTTTCAAGAGTTATGGCTGTTGATTATGATCCCTTGGCGGTCAAGGCTGCAAAGGAAAACTGTCGCAGGAATCGAGTGTCCTGTGTGGTGGAATGTGTCCAGACGGATCTCCTGGCATTCCGGCGGAAAGAGAAATTTGATGTTGTGGCTGCAAATATGTTTGAATCCGAGCATGCAAGGTTTATGGCAAATATTGTTGGTGCGGTTACTGACCGGTCCGAGGGTTGTCTCTTGATTGCAGGGACACTTCTAAAGCAATATCCCGAGGTTGTCCGGATGTATGGGCGAGGAGGTTTCTCGGAGAAAATATCGGCAGTTGAAAAAGGCTGGAAGAGTGGAATGTTGATAAGACAGTGTTGATGACTTCGTGTTTGGTGAAGGAGGAAGGTTATGCAGAAGATCGCTGAAGTAATCATGGTTGCGGGATGTCTGGGGGCGGGAATTGCCTGTGCGCAGAATAATGATTGGGAAAATGAAAAACTGATTGCTGTAAATACCGAGAATCCACATGCAACCATGGTGATATGTCCGGACGAGTCGATCGCGCAGTCTGTGGGAGTTTCAGTGAATGCCGAACGTGTTAAATCGCCATGGTATCGTTCGTTGAATGGTGCCTGGAAGTATCACTATTCAAAGAATCCACAGGAACGAGTGCCTGACTTTTTTAAACCTGATTTTAATGATTTGACTTGGCCTGTGATTCCGGTGCCGTCCAATGTGGAAATGGAAGGATACGGTGTGCCAATTTATGTTAATATCAAATATCCATGGAAGCCGGTAAACCCTCCGTTTATTCCGCAGGATTATCAACATAATACAGTGAATTCTTTCCGTCGTACCTTCGATGTGCCGGCAGATTGGACCGGGCGGCGCATTTTCATAACATTCGAGGGTGTCAATTCATTCTTTTATCTATGGATCAACGGCCAGCAGGTGGGTATGAGCAAGGATAGCCGTACGCCGGCCGAGTTCGATGTTACTAAATATGTAAAGACTGGTGAAAACTCCATTGCGGTCGAGAATTTTCGCTGGTGTGATGGTTCGTATCTCGAGGATCAGGATTTCTGGCGTATGAGTGGAATTTATCGTGATGTTTATATCTGGTCGACTCCACTTCAGCATATTCGGGATTTCGAGGTAAAACCTGTTTTGGATGATCAATATCGAGACGCTGATCTGAAAGTTGCAGTGCATGTGAACAACGCGGGGCAGGAAGTCGCCAGTTTGGTCGTTGAGGGTGTTTTGAGCGATGAAAAGAGTGTTGTTGCCAGGATTGTTTCTCAATCTATTTCTATTGCTGCTGGCAAGGAAGACACCGTCGAATTGTCTTCGAAAGTCGAACAGCCTCGTAAATGGTCGGCAGAAACACCGCAACTTTACAGTTTGTTGCTTACTCTGAAAGATGGAAAGGGAAAGGTGTTGGAGGTTATTCCTGTTAAAGTGGGTTTCCGCCGGGTCGAACTGAAAAACGGCGATCTTCTGGTTAACGGCAAGCGGATTCTTGTCAAAGGTGTCAATCGTCATGAACATCAGCCTGACAAGGGGCAGGCTATAGAGATGTGGTCGATGCTCAAGGATATTACCCTGATGAAGCAGAATAATGTAAATCTGGTGCGTACTTGTCACTATCCCAACCACCCGGCATGGTACAACCTCTGCGACCAATATGGTCTGTATCTCATTGATGAGGCTAACATAGAGTGTCACGGCGCACAGCAGTTGACCAAGAATCAGGACTGGCTGCCAGCCTATATGGACAGGACTGTTCGTATGGTTGAACGCGATAAGAATCATGCGTCGGTGATCATATGGTCGGTTGGAAATGAAAATGGTCCTGGTCAGAATCTGGAGGCGACATATGCATGGATGAAGAAAAGAGATGCATCGCGGCTTGTACATTCGTGTGAGGCGGGGACTGCCTTGTGGACTGATATTGTCTGCCCCATGTACCCGAACCCGGCATCATTGGGGAGTTATGCGTCGAAAAATCAGGATCGTCCTTACATAATGTGCGAGTACGCGCATGCCATGGGTAACAGTTCAGGCGACATGTGGGCTTACTGGAGGCAGATATACAGTAGGCCATATCTTCAGGGTGCATCTGTCTGGGATTGGGTTGATCAGGGAATCCTGCAGCCTTCTGATCCCAACAGGGAACGACGGGTTGTGAAGGTTAAGCCTGGTGAAAAATTATTTCAGGCGTTTGGTGGTGATTTTGGCCCTTCAGATATACCGAGTGACCAGAATTTCTGCTGTAACGGGCTGGTGTCGTCTGACCGCACGCCTCATCCAGGCCTGTCAGAGGTAAAGAAGATTTATCAGTTCATTCATATGAAGCCGGTTGATCTGGCAAAGGGTGAGATCGAAGTGAAGAACTGGTACGACTTCATAAATCTTAAAGACATGGTCAAGGGAGTATGGGTGTTGAAAGCAGATGGCAAAATTCTTCAGGAGGGAGCATTGCCGGACTTGGATCTTCCTGCTGGTACAACTGCAAGAGTGGTTGTCCCTTTTAAGGCCATGGATCCTGCCGCTGGTACCGAATACTGGCTGAATGTGGGCTTTGTACTGAAAGTTGACCAGCTTTGGGCAAAAGCCGGACACGAATTGGCATGGGAACAGTTTCGCTTGCCGATTGTAAACCCTGCTCCGGTGGCAGAACTTTCAGGCAGAAAACTGGAAGTGAGGGATGATGCCGATGTTCTGAATGTTGCAGGCAAGAATTTTTCCATGGCTATAGACAAACATTCGGGATTGATCAGTTCCCTAAAGCTTGATGCGGTTGAACTTATCGAACAGCCGTTGCGTCCGCATTTCTGGCGTGCCCCGGTAGACAATGATCGCGGGTACGGGATGGAAAAACGTTTCGGTATTTGGCGAAACGCTGGATTGGAATGGAAACCTGAATCTGTGACGATTGACCACAAGAAGCCCGATATGATCGTTGTTTCTGCTTGCGGACAGATACCGTCGGTTGAGGGGGCTTGCAGTCTGGTCTACAGAATATTTCCGTCTGGCGATATTGTTGTTGAAACCTTGTATATACCGTCGGGGGGTGGACGTTCTTTGCCGGATATGCCCAGATTTGGTATGCAGATGGCTGTAAAGCCGGGCTTTGAGAAAATACGCTGGGATGGTCGCGGTCCGCATGAAACCTACATTGACCGCTGTGATGCGCGAATGGATATTTATGAAGGTACGGTAAGTGGACAGTATTTTGACTATTCTGAGCCCGGGGAAACAGGGAACAAGGTCGATGTACGCTGGGTCACACTTACTAATGACAAGGGAATTGGTTTGCTTGCCATAGGCCAGCCGGCTCTCAGTGTTAATGCTCTTCATTACACGACAGAAGACCTTATGAGTGCAAGTCACGGCTGGGAAATGACGCGGCGTGATTATATTACCCTGAATCTGGATCTGGTTCAGATGGGTATAGGAGGAGACGACAGCTGGGGCGCAATGCCGCATCAGGAGTTTCGTATACCTTCTGATAAATCGTATTCCTATTCTTTCTGCCTGCGGCCATTCAGTTCGAAAGATGTCGACTTGGACAAGCTGGTAAAGAGGGTTTTTCCTGTAATCTCGGTGCCTGTAATTACGCGCGACGATGCTTCAGGAAGAGTCTTAATTTCTTGTACTACTCCCGGAGTAAAAATCGAATACTCGCTGGATGGTCAGATATGGAAAGTATACGAAACACCGTTTGATCTTCCAGGCACGGTACAATTGCGTGCGCGCGCCACCAGGGAAGGGTTTAGTCCAAGTACAGTGGTGGAGAAAAAGCTCATCCGTGTCCTGGTAAAGAATAACTGGCGTGTGGTATTTGCAAGCAGTGAACAGAAAGGGGAGGGGGAGAAGGAGCATTTGATTGATGGACAAGTCGATACCTTCTGGCATACCAACTGGCAGACGACAAAAGAGAAGTATCCCCACGAAGTACAGGTTGATCTTGGTGAGAATGTTGCGATTGCCACCATTGTATACACAGCCCGTAGCGGTATGGATAACGGTCGTATCAGGAAGTATGAGTTCTATGTGAGTGCCGATGGCAAAGAATGGGGCCAGCCTGTGGCGAAAGGCGATTTCTCCAGAAAAGAGCTCCAGAATACTGTTAGACTCGCCAAGCCTGTAGCCTGTCGTTATCTGCGTATGCGCGCACTTAGTCCTCATAAAGGGGAAGAGTTTTTTGCCAGTGCCGCAGAACTTGATATAATACCGGCAGAATAGTATTCATTTATGACTAGATCAGGAACCGGTTTAGTGAGGATTCTGTTAATTTGCATCCATCTGTTTTTATTTTGTTGCACAGAAATATTCGCGGTCGATTTTGTGTGCAGTCCGGTGCAACTGGAATGCATTAAGACAAAAGCCTTTCAGGAATATCTTGATGTCAAGGTTCCAGCGGTAAAGATCTCAGCATCCGGTGGCATAGGGAGAAATTTACATTCATTTTCTGATGTTGCCGCACAGCGTTCTGCATTACTTTTGATCTTTCATGGGATTTTACGAGATGATCGAAAGACTCTTGATAATGGAGTCAAGGCTCTTGCCATGCCATTTGAATTTCAAAAAACGGATGGTACATTTGAGTGTCCATCTCGCGGCAATCGTCAGGTCGGGCCCGGGGATATATATGGCGAATCAATGTTTGTCGGTGCTGTGGGCGAGGCTGTGCTGATCCTTAAGAATACAAAATACGCAGACGAATATCTGCCAAGAATATTGAAGAATCAGAATCAGATTAAAAAATGGTTGTCGTATTTTGTGTCCATAAAAGATCAGGTACTGGCTGCTGATCTTAATTTCGGAAACCGTCTTGCTTACGATGTGCTCGCACTCCAGTCGTTTGGTGTCATCTTCAATGACATGGTATTGCTGGATGTTGCAGAGAAATTCATCCTGGAGATTGTGAGAATGCAGGATGCAAAAGGGTATTATCCTGATAATGGAGGGCCTGACAGTAGTTATAATGCAGTGACAGCATGGAAGATGCAGGTGTGTTCTATATATGCCCCTGAAAATCTGAAGGCTGACATGATGTCTTCTATACGCAAATCGATGCAATGGGAGATAGCCAAAATAGATCCTCAGACTGGCATGGTAAATGTTGATGAGAATATCCGTACCGGTAAAGGACAGGAGAAGTTTCTTGGTCGCATAAAGGATGTAAATTATGAAGAAGTTGCTTATTCGCTTTTTTACTGGGAACCCCTGGGGGAATCTAACTCAGCCGGTGACATGGGACGTAAGATTATTTCTTATGCTCGAGCGAAATACGGTCGATAGGGCATGTTGAAACGCGGTGAGCTGTGCCGTTTCGCATGCTCGAATAAATGTTTTTTATTATAATGCAAAGTTTACTTAATAATCCTCTTTTCAGACCACCAGCCGAGGCTGACAGTCTGATCCTGCAAATCGACGAAGGTTGTCCCTATAACCGCTGTACATTCTGCGGGATGTATCGTGAGACACATTTTCGGAAGAAGAGTTTTGAGGAAATAAGGATGATCATCGAGCAGGAGTCTGTTTATGATCAAGGTGTAAAGCGGGTTTTTCTGGCGGATGGCGATGTGATGCGTCGATCGTATGAGGATCTGCAGCTGATATTAGTCGAGCTGGCCCAGCATCTACCAATGCTTGCCAGGGTGAACGTATATGCCACTGGAAATTCTATAATTGCGAAGACGGACGCACAGCTTCGAAGTTTGCGTTCCTTGAAACTGAGTACGCTGTACATGGGTTTGGAGAGTGGTGACGAGGCGACATTGCGTAATATCGAAAAAGCTGAAACAGTCAAAGTAATGATTGAAGCGTGCCGCCGGGCTCAGGAATGCAGGCTAAAAATGTCAGTTATGTTCCTGTTAGGCATTGGTGGGGTGACCCGATGGCAGAACCATGCAGATGCAACTGCTTTTGCATTGAATAACATGCAGCCGCGTTTGTTATCAGCTTTACGCTTTGTACCTGTGCCGGGTACAGAACTATTTGAAGATGTGAAGGCCGGTAGATTTCCTCAATTGACGGAATATGACATTGTGCAGGAACTAAGGACTATTGTCTCTCTATTGGATTTGAATAATACGGTTTTTCGGGCGAATCATGCATCAAATGTTGTTCCGATCGAAGCGCGGCTCCCAAGAGACAAATCAAAACTGCTTGCTAACCTTGATGAAATGATGGCTTCTGGAGCTCTAGATAGGTATTCCCCTGGCGCAATGCCTTTGTGGTTGTAAACAGCTAATTTCAAATGTTTTATGATGAATACAGTATCGTTGATTGTTTCTTCTTTTGGCATGCTGGTGATTGGCTATAAATTTGACTATGTGTCATAAATAGTGGAAAATAGACAAGAACTGATAGCTCATTAGAAATAAGTAGGTTTATGAAACAAACTGTGTGGCTCGTAATCAGAAGAGCAGGCTGGATTGTGTTTTATTCTTGGAAACTACATCTGGCGGTAGGGGTATTTTGTCTTTTATCTTCTGGTGCAAGTGTTTTCGCAGGGGTACGTATTACAGAAATTGTGGCCAATTCTTCTTCTCGTCAGTTGCAGCCTTCTACCAACAATCTCTTTCAGATAGGTGGTGGCATTCCATGGATGCAACCTTCTTTCAATGATACGAACTGGAGCATGGCCTGTGGCCCTTTCGGTTTTGGTACGAACTATGCAACGGATCTGTCATTGTGGCGTTCCGGCCCGATATTTTCTCTGTATATGCGCCAGCCTTTCCAGGTGGACGGTGTGACTGCGACAGGTACCGGGACCGTGAGCATAACGATTGACTTTAACAGCGGGTTTGTCGCCTATCTGAACGGGCGGGAGATGATCCGTAAGAATATGGGTGCCGATAAGAGTTATGTCTATTACGATCAATCGGCCTATAACATGCGTGCGGGCGGCAGTAACCAGACCTGGACATTGGGGCTTGCCTCCAACCTCCTCTCTGTTGGTACTAATGTGTTGGCTGTCCAGGTACATACCTATAATACCAACACGTCTTTTGTGGCGGCGCCGGGGTTGTCGGTAAGTACCGCAACCGGTGACGTGACACTGGCAAATGTCTCGAACCAGTGGCGCTATTTTGTCGGCACACACGAACCGTCTGGTGGTATTGTGGAAGGCGTGAATCCACCGGTTGGTATCCGCGGCCTGGAATGGACCCTTCTCGATTTTGATGTGGGAGAGTGGCCGTTAGGTGCCGGCGGAATAGGTTATGGTGATGGCGATGATGCCACTGATGTTCAAAGTCAGATGTTTAATATATGCGTGACTCTCTACCTGCGGCAGGATTTTATTGTCTCTGAGGCTGATGCTGCTTTGACCAATAAACTTGAATTTGTCGTTAATTTTGATGACGGCTATATCGCTTATCTGAACGGAGTGGAGATTTCACGTACAAATATGGGGGCAGCAGGCTCGTTTGTTCCATATACTACGGGCGCGACCGGTAGTCGCGAGGCTGGTGTGTATGTTACAAACAGGCTTGGTGCAGCCAGTTTGCTGTTGGTGCCTGGTACAAATGTTCTGGCTATCCAGGCAGCCAACCAGACCGCAGGCAGTTCAGACCTTTCAATTATCCCCGACCTTCGTATTGGCGGAGGTACCTGGCTTGTGAACCACGGGAATCTGTGGAGCTATTTTGTCGGCACCAATTCCCCTGTGGATGAGTCGGATGAGGATATGGTTTCTTACGAACCGAAATTTTCTGACTGGGTAGAACTCTGGAATGACGGGTCAACTAATGTCAGTCTTTCCGGATGGGGGTTGACAGATGATGACGAAGAAGCTTTGAAATGGCAATTTCCTACCAATGCCATATTGTTGCCGGGTGGTCGATTGGTGGTTTTGTGCTCAGGTCTTAATGTTCGAGATGCTTCGGCGCCGGCATGGCACACGAATTTCAAACTGGACCCGACAGGTGAATACATAGGGCTTTATAACGAAACCGGGACATTGGTCAGCGAGATTACGCCGAAATTTCCAAATCAGATTCCATTTTACAGTTACGGGCTGGACGAGGGCAGTGGAATATGGCGTTACTATTCATCCCCGACTCCTGGTGAGACAAATAATGGTCCTTCGTGTGAAGGTTTATGTGATACTCCTGTCTTCCTGACCGCGGCCGGGTTCTATACGAATAACATTTCGGTAACAATTACGTCATCAACACCAAGCTCGGCGATCTATTACACGACTAATGGTTCCGAACCTACGGTTGCATCATTGTTATACTCGGGGGCTATTTCTGTTTCCACCAGTAAAACGATAAGAGCCCGGGCATTCCGTGACGGCTGGGTGCCTTCATATACGACCACGAGGACTTTTCTGGTCAACCTGCCGGCTTTACTTCGCGGTGCAACGGCTGTTTCCCTGGCAGGCGACTGGCAACAGTCGATTTTCAAGTCTAACGGGGTATGTTCCATTGTAGGGGGAATCTGGACCGGAGGACTTTGGCAAGCTTCATCAATGGATGATTTCAACATTCCAAAACAGCGTGGCCGGGCGTATGAAAGGCAGGCTTCCATCGAGTTTGCGTTTCCGGCGAGTAATACCGTATATCAGATTGATGCAGGCATGAGGATCGCCGGGAGTACTTATACTCGGCCTCGTTATGTGCTTCAGAATATGGCGACAACATGGTACGGCAGTAATCTTGACAACAAACCGTCATTTAATTTTTATTTCAGATCGGAATACGGCAAAGAACCTTTCACAATACCTTTTCTGGAAGATGGTAGCACCGTGGATTTTGAAAGCATGCGTCTTCGCGGTGGTCATAATGACTCCGATAATCCCTTTATTCGTGATGAACTTAGCCGCAGACTCCTGTCCGATGCAGGGCAGCCATCTGCGAGAGGTGCAATTGTTTCGCTGTTCGTCAATGGTGTTTTCCGATGTTTCTTCAATCCGTGCCAGCGTTATGATGAGGGTTTTCTTCAGCACTACCATGGAGGCACAAATGAATGGGATATCAGAAGCCATGGTGGAATCACATCAGGCGATGGCATCGAGTGGAATAAGTTGATGACTTTTGCTGCGAACAGCAACATGTCGATAACGGCGAACTACCTGAGAATGGCATCAATGGTGGATCTTGAGAACCTTTGCGACTACCTGCTCGTAAACATATATGCCGCCATGGGTGATTGGCCTCAAAATAATTACTATGCCGCACGGGAAAGGGCGGTGGATGCGAAATGGCGGTTCTACATGTGGGATGCCGAAGGAAGTTTTGGCCAGTTTGGGCATCCTGTTACCTGGCCGGAGATTGCCAGCAATCTGGCTTATAATACCAGTCAGTCATCGCCTTCGGCTTACCTGTTTGCCAAGTTACGGACAAATACAGAGTTCCGTCTATTGTTTGCTGATCGGGCATATGAACATTTCTTTAACGATGGAGCGTTGACATCTTCTAATGTTCTATTTCGTATGAACGAGCTGGGCGCCCAGATAAATCCATTGCGGCAATATGTCCGGGGTGCGTCTATCAATTCAGGACTCTTCACAAACTGGGTCAACGCCAGGCTGCCATATATTATTTCTGATATGCAGAACTTCGACCTTTGGCAAGCGATTAGTCCGCCCATGTTTTCCGTGGCTGGTGGGGCGGTGTCCAATGGGATGACAATTGCCTTGTCTAATACAAATATGGGAGGAATCATTTATTATGCAATAGATGGATCTGATCCTCGCGCCGTTGGCGGAGGGATCGCAGGTACAGTGTATATTTTCCCAATTGTGCTTAACAAGACTACCCGTATCAAGGCAAGAATTCTGGATGGATCGACATGGAGTGCTCTGGCGGAAGAGGAGTATTTCATTGATTCGCCACCTCTGATCATAACTGAGATAATGTACAATCCCGCCACAACTGGTAACTTGGAGTTTGTGGAAATATTTAATGCAGGTGACGACATAATAGATCTTACCCCTGTCAGCATTTCCAATGGCATTTCTTTCAGTTTTGCTGAGGGTAGTGTTCCCAGTCTGGGGCCGGGAGAATATGTCGTGGTTGTTCAAGATCTGGCGGCCTTTGCAGCTGTATATGATACTAATACGATGCGTGTTGCGGGTACGTATTCCGGAAAGCTGAATAATGCCGGGGAAGAGGTTGATCTAATGCATAGCTTCTTCGGTGTTTTGCAGAGTCTAAGCTACGAACCGGACTGGTACCTCCAAACCGATGGGTGGGGTTTCTCTTTGACTATGCGGGATCCGTCAGCTTCTGCGAGTCTATTAGGCAAAGAATCTCTCAGATGGAAATCCAGTTCCTTTTACGGTGGCTCTCCGGGTATGGCGGATCCTGGGGGGATCCCGCTGCCTGGTTCTGTTGTGATTAATGAAATACTATCGCATACGGATGCTTCACCGGTAGGTGATTGGATTGAGTTGTATAATACGACGGATGCGTCTATTGATATTGGTGGTTGGTATTTAAGTGATAGTCGTAATGTTCCGTATAAGTATCCAGTAGCTTCTAATACATTGATTACTGCGAAAGGTTTCCTCGTGTTTAACGGTACAAATCATTTTGATAATCCGACGAACCTTTCCCCGTTTGCCTTCAGCGAGTACGGTGAGGAAGCAATTCTTTCCTCTGGTTTCGACACCAATAGTCAGCCTACCGGTTACAGGGAGGTGGAAGACTTTGGTGCCGCAGAACGTGAGGTTACCTTCGGTCGTTATATTCGCAGCGATACCAACAAGGATTTTGTTGCACAAGTTTCAGCGACGCCGGGTGCCACCAATTCTGGTCCAAGGATCGGGCCGCTGGTTGTAGCGCAGATTCTTTATCAACCGTCCAGTAATGCCGTTGAGTATATGGAATTTTACAATATGTCAGCGACTGCCACTCCGCTGTACGATCCGATGGCTCCGACCAATACCTGGCGGATAGAGGGTGGCATTGATTTCAGTTTTCCGACAGGAATAGTAATTGCCCCTCTTTCGTCGTTCTTTGTCTGCGCAACGAACGAGTCAAGTTTTCGTATTCTCCATGGAATGGATACGAATCCGCCGGTTTTCGGTTCTTTCTCCGGGAAGTTGAATAATGCCGGCGAAACTATCCGTCTGATGAAACCTCTGGAGTTTGAATTCACAAATATGCCATTTACCATGATTGACAGAGTTGCTTATGAAGACATATTTCCATGGCCTGTTCCACCGCAGGATGGCTATGCCATAGAACGCATCCGCATGGCTGAATACGGTAACGATCCTGTAAACTGGCGTCTTGGCACGCTTGACGCTGTGCCTGGACCCAGGATTGACGAAGATAGTGACGGCGACGGGATTCCTGATACTTGGGAGGTATACTACAGCAGAAACTTTCTAACGGCAGCAGATGGTATGACAGATGTTGATCTCGATGGTCATGGTAATCTTTCTGAATATGTGGCAGGAACTGATCCTGACGACAGGAATAATGCATTTTTTGTAAATATTGGAACTTCCAATGAACAAGTTTTTGTCTCATTCCTTGCCCGACAGAGTCAGGGCGCTGGTTATGATAAATACAATCGCAGGTATTCCCTTGAGTATTTGACTAACCTGCTGTCGAGTGACTGGTTGAATGTTGGTGCATGTTCCAACCTGTTGGGGACTAATCAGGTGTTTGAGCTGATTGATCCGTTAACGAACAGCCCTGTCTTTTACCGCGGGCGCGTGTGGCTTGAACCTAAATAGATATTCAGGCGGAAGTGTCTTTATTCGCTGTTTGTTTTAGAATTGATTCCAGCTCATTGGAATCTTTCTCCCATTGATTGGTAGCCTCGGTTAGTTCGTGCTGGACCTGCTTCAAGCGTTTGCCAAGGCTTTCGAAGTCGAGACCGATTTTTGCATTAGCCGTATCCTGCAGGGCTGAAGCAAGTATGTGCTGTTGATTTTCAAGTGTTTCTATTTTCTTTTCCTGATGTGCGATTTTCTTTTTCAGATCCTTTGTCAGGTTGTACATTTCCTGGCGTTGAATAGCACGTTCCTGTCGCAGCGCCTTCCTGCTGTTAGTGGCAGGTTTGTTATCCTTACTATCATTGATGGATGTTTCTGCAGATATCATTTCTGCTGCTGTTTTCTCCCGGAAATAGTCGTATCCGCCGGGGTAACGGCGGATGTTCTGGGGGATCATGGCGATAATCCGTGTAGCTATCCGCCTTACAAATTCAATGTCATGGCTTACGAGCAGCAGGGTGCCTTCGTAGATTGCAAGAGCCTCCTCAAGCGCTTCGCGGGAAGGGATGTCCAGATGTGTTGTTGGTTCGTCGAGAAGAAGGAAGTTGGGTGCCCTGAGCAGCATGCATGCCAGCGAAAGCCGCATTTTTTCACCACCGCTGAGCACCTGTACCTGCTTTTCTATTGTATCTCCGGGGAATAGAAAGCTGCCGAGGGTTGATCTTATGTCTACCTCCCTCATTCCTGGCGCGGCTGATCTAGCCGCCTCGTAGACAGTCATTCGTGGGTCCATTGTTTCCGCAAGATCCTGTGCCTGGTATCCGACAATAACCTTGTGGCCTGAGAAACGCTTCCCTTCCTTCAACGGCATCCGACCTGCCAACACCCTGAGCAGGGTGCTTTTGCCCAGACCATTGAGGCCAACCAGTGCAGTTTTTTCTCCT
>Ga0156394_1076_pt1 | contig 15502 bp, 12 predicted proteins | sample RifOxyA3_FD_108038 | JGI IMG/M metagenome (GOLD analysis project Ga0156394, IMG submission 108038) | Lentisphaerae bacterium RIFOXYA12_FULL_48_11 | reverse complement strand
CGCCACACAATCAAAAAGTACACTGGAATGTTCCTCCGCAACTTCCTTTTTCTTACTCCAAATCCTGTAATTTTCGATAATTGTTGCAGCGATGATATCCTTTGAATCGCGGACTTTTCTGTAACGATCACCCGAAAGAGACACCAAGCCACAGGTATCAAGAGGCGTAATTATCATCTCCCATGGCGCCGTAAACGCCTTCTGACATGCCTTGGGCCCGGCCTTTACATTCCACTCTGGAGCAGGTGTTTTATTCCCGCCGTAACCGAGGCGGACGCTTCCGTGCATTCCCACAAATTTCGCACGTTCTGCAATTCTCGGTTCCCGTTCCAGCGCCGCGGCTATGTTGGGCAGAGGGCCGATACACAACAGAGTAATCTGCTCTTTTGACTGCATAATCATATCGATCATCGCCTGTACACCGTCGTTGTGGACTTTACCCGGATAAGAATTGAGGTCGTAATCCTTGACCCATGCCGCCTGTCCGGCATCTCCACGGGGTTCAACATCCAATCCAAGACCAACAGGAATATCTGTGCGACCGGCAATCTGCAGAAATTTAGCCAGCAGTTTAGCCCTGTATTGAACCTTGCCATAATCACTCACCACCAGCTTCACGTCGAGTTCAGGGCACCTTAGAAGCATTCCCAATGCCCAGGTATCGTCAATATCATCGCCGATATCGGTATCAAGAATAACCGGAATCTTCTTTACCTGAGTTTGAACATTATCAGCAGCATTCGACATGACAGCATTTACGAACATCAAGACAGAAACCACAACACACCGAACAACCATTTCTTTCATAACTTTCACACCTCACCTCTTGCCTTTCTTTTTTGTTAATTCTTATCAGCACCTGAATCGATCGAAACCAGCTTTGCACCTTTCTGAACAGCCCATAAATATTTCTGAGAAGATACGAAAAGAGTCCCATTCGCGGCTACCGGAGTACCGTATGCAGGCGCACCCAGGCTGATCTGGGCTAATTCCTTCGTTTCTTTCCCCGCAGAAAGGATCATGAATGCCTTCTTTGTCCCTATGAATATTTTTCCATCAGCAACCAGCGGTGTACTCCACGTCTCAGCCTTCAGCTCATGAACCCAGACGGGCTTGCCCGTCTTCACATCGAGACAGTGTATCCGACCGGCCAGGTCGGCTGCATAGAGCAAATCATCCGTAATTGCCACACTGCCAATACTCCGTTCAATGGCGTCATACATCCAGACACAGCCTGCCTTTATAACATCGCCCGTTTTCGATGCATCAATGCAATGCAGTAGGCCGCGTCCACGGCCATGTTCAGGATCCTGGCCAATGGTCACATACACTCGTCCCTCGTGAAACACAGGTGTCGATATGATCTGGCTCGGCCCAAGGTATGTCCCGTCATTTTTATTTGTGGAATACTTCTTACGCTTATCTCCTTCGTAATAAGGGATCGGTTTACCATCGCGAAGCCGGTAGTGCGGAGGGTTGCAATCATACTGCCATATTTTCTTCAGATCAATGGTCTTCTCCGGCACCTCCGTAAGCGCCTCAAATGCATAGCAGAATCCGTCCCCCCCTCCGAAGAAGACCAGTTTCTTTCCATTGACAATACCCATTGCCGGCGGTGACCATAAACAGTGCCACATTTCGTGTCCCAGATCCTCGATATCCTTTGCCAGCAACCTGCCGGTGGAAGCTTCAAAAACAACAAAGCCAGGCGCATCAGGTCTGAGACATTTTTCATGCGGCGAATCAACACCATTTGAAGTAGTGGTGTAAAGAAACGGTCCATCAACAAGAATTGAACAGCTTGCCACATCGTGCGGACAAACTCCAAGCTGATCGATAAGATCGCAAATCCATATAATATCCCCATCATCCGCAGTAACTTCCACAGGAGGTTTACCGGGACCAGCCATATACCGGCCCTCATCTTTGAACGGGCCATCGTTACCATCTGCCTGTCCATTTACATCCAGGCAGATGATCTCGCAGGCCGTGGTAATGACATAAACCCTGTTTCCAGCAACTGCCGGGGATGAACAGGTTCCGCAATGCTGCTGGCTGTAAAGAGCACCTGCGGGAAGTCTGTCCTTCGAACGCTTCGGCGTCGTTATTCTCCAAAGCACTTTGCCCGTTGCCTCATCCAGACATTGAATCATTCCACTTTTGGTTTTCGGTATGCGTCCACCATCTTCAAGAATAGAATCATCTGTACCGACAAAAACACGTCCGCCGATCACTGTGGGATTACCATAAATAAAAGATCCGAGCTTTACGCCCCAGCGGACATTCTCTGATGTCTCCGGAAGAATCCCTGGCCCAGTGGTTGATTTCTCTCCGGGCTTGAAGGAATCAGGCAGCCCTGTTTCAGAAGAAACCATATTTCGCCCCGGAGCTCTGCCACCCCACTGCGGCCAATCCGCGGCAGGGATTGATCTGGCGGCAAGAATCACCATAACAACAACATTTAATGTACAGACTCTGCACATCTCCAATTTATGCATTGATATCCCCTCATGCTTTTTCCCGAAGCATACGGTCAATCTCCTTGCGATAAGGAGCAGAGGGCTGCGCACCGAATCGCGTCACAGAAATGGCCGCAGCAGCATTGGCAAAACGGACGGCATCAATCATCGGTTTTCCTTCGGCCAGCGCAACCGCAAGGGCACCATTAAAAACATCACCGGCTGCCGTGGTATCAACAGGTTTAACCCTGAATCCATGTACAAGTTTCCGTTCATTCCTGTCTGCAACAAATGCCCCTCTTGATCCCAATGTAAGAATAACTGTCCCGACCCCACGGGCAAGAAGTTTCGCTGCGGCTTTTGATGCAGCTGCTTCATTCTTAACCTTTATACCGGTGAGCAATTCGGCCTCGGTCTCGTTCGGAGTAATTATGGAAATTTTTCTTAACAACTTATCCGACAGAGGTCTGGCAGGCGCAGGGTTAAGGATTACACGCACTCCTGCTCTTACCGCCAGATCAGCCGCTGTCTGAACGGTATCAAGTGGCGTTTCCAGTTGCATGACGAGAACACTTGCAGTGGCAAAAATATTGCGCGCTTTTTTTACGTCGGACGGAGAAAGCCGACCGTTTGCCCCCCCGGCAACTGCAATACTGTTTTCCCCGTCCTTAGCCACGAAAATCATTGCAACACCTGATGGGCTGGTTTCATCGCGTAGAATGAATTCCGTATCGATCCCTTCTTTCACAAATCCTGCAGCTGCCTTATCCCCAAACATATCCCGACCAACACGCGCTACAAATGAGACATTACCGCCTGCCCTTGCAGCACCAACTGCCTGGTTTGCTCCTTTGCCACCTGCCACGGTAACAAATTCGCCGCCCAGGATTGTCTCCCCCGGCTGAGGGATGTGATCCAGCTTGATAATCATGTCAGTGTTTGAACTGCCAACAACAACTATTTTCTTACTCTTCATGATGACTCCCTAGAGTTTTGATGCTATGAGGATTCCAAGGCCAAGAAGGTAGAAAAAGAACATCGCCGCAAGAAGCTTGTTCGTACCTTCCGGTGCACCTTTGAATTCCTTCCAGATAAAAACCCCCCATAGAGCGCCAACCATTGTTGCACCTTGGCCAAGCCCGTACGCCAGCGCAGGGTCCGCCGCCGCAGAGGCGATTATGCTGAAACTCATTCCTACATTCCAGATTATACCACCAAGGATCCCTATGGCGTGCAATCGTATATTTCCTTTGCTGAAATAATCGCCAAATGGAACCGGATCACCGGAAAGCGGCTTGACCATCATAATACTGTTCCAGACGAAATTCGATGCCAGCAATCCAGCAGAAAAAAGCACGATAGCGGTATATGGACTGAGTTTGCCGGCTTCCAAAGCCTTCGTTGCCGGATCGACGGGCCCCATGGACTTTGCCACGAAACTGTAAAACCAACCCATCAGTATTCCGGCCGCGACAGAAATGACAATACCTTTCACCGAAGTTTTCTTACCCGCACTTGCTAGTTTTTTGTAAGCCAGCGCGTCGAGGATAATGGCTATCAGTATACCAGTAACGCCGACAGCAAGCATCGAAACATTACCCTGACCGGTCGCAAGAAATGTCGTTATCACACCCAGGCACAGGGCAAGCCCAACTCCGATAGGAAAAGCAACAGCCAGCCCGGCAATGTCAATTGCGGCAACCAACAGGATATTTGACAAGTTAAATGTCACACCCCCGATGAATGCCGAACCAAGCCACTTCGCATCAGCCTGCTGAAGGTCCACCATAAATCCACGTCCACCTGTACCCATGCTGCCCAAGGTAAACGCAAGAAGCAGCGACAGCAGGAAAACACCGATGGCGTAATCCCAGTAAAACAGCTGAAAACGCCATTTCTTGCTCGCCAGCTTCTGCGTATTCGCCCATGAACCCCAGCAGAGCATCGTCACGATACACATCACAACAGCTAGCGGATATGATTCAACAATTACCATAACAGACTCCTTCTACCTCTTCTCAATTGTTTTGTTGGTTATCTTCGCCATTTCCTCGGCTTTATATTTCACACAGGATGAAGGCCCTGGTACCCATGCTTTTTCAACTGGACCAGGCTTCGGCTGCTGGACAGGAATAACGAAGACTTCCTCACCTTTCGAATCTTTCTCTATTCTCCCCCCATATTTGACAACAACCTGGCGGGCAATCTGTTCATGAACATTAATCATGGCGGGCCAGTCATAGGTAGAACTGGCAAAAAGCTTTTTCTCGTCCAAAGCAGACTTAAAACGGTCAGGAACGTTCGCGAATCCCATTGTTGTAAACAGAACACCACCTGCATTGGCCGGATTGCAGTCACTGTCCTGTCCGCATCTGCAGGAGATACGAATGGTCTTGTCAATATCACCGTTCCCATACAGCAAGCCCATTATGATATAGGCGCCGTTCAACTTGGCATCTATACTGAACGCGCCCTCTCCACCGGGTGCACAGCAAAGCGTATGTGAGTAGTTCTTGTCTTTGTGATATTTCTCTTCAACCAGCCCCCACGTTTTCTCCCAGCTGTCAGGATTCTGCCTCCACCATGAAATCACATCCCTGACCATTTCCGCATATTGACTCTCGGAAGGAATACACTTCAAGCCAGACTCAACAAGCTTGAGCATATCTTTCTCAAAGTAAGCCTCTGCATACATTCCACCCACAAACTGACCACCGTAGAGGCCATCGCCGTAGTTCATGATCCGGCCGAATTTGTCACCCAACACAATCACACCGTTTGGACACCCGGGAGAAACAAGCCCCGAGTAGTCAGCTTCGATCTGATAGTCAATATCGTCACTGCATTTATTGAAGACGGGATGACCTGAATCGGGAGGAACTATCCCTCGACGTACATTATTCCGTCCCGCCAGGTTTGCGTGCCACAAGGGATACTTTGTGTTGGCAAAATCTATACCTGCCTGCTTGTACGAAACATCAAGCCCGTGCATTTCCATGCTCCTGATGAATGTCAGCTCAACATATATGTCATCATTGCCATGCTGGTTTATCATCTTGGGGTTCCATGGCGGCATTTCGTCTTCGCGCATAATTCTGCCCTTAACCTTGAATTCTGTCGGGGCACCCCAACCTACACCGGCCATCTGGCCAATCCAGCCGCCCTTCAACTTGTCCCTGAATTCAGTTAGAGAAATCTTTCTGCATTCAGCCTCCGCCCGTGCGACTTGTACTGACAATACTGCACATATAACAAGCAACCACATCAACCGTCTCATACCTGCTCCTTTCAATAATGATTGTGTTTGCATTACTTTACACAACTCAACGCAAGCACAATCGTTTGCGCATTGAATAGCAAGCATTATACCAACTTCAGAATGAATCCTTTCTAATAACCACCAATTACAACATATTATGACATAATATACTTATTATCAGCATATTATAAAACTTTGCCATTATCATCTGCCACGATATTTCATTTTTCACTAACAATGAATTAATTGACATACAAAGTTTTTTTGTATACAAGGATAATCGTTTGCGCATACAAATGTATGCGTTTTTGAGTAGAAAAAAATATGACTATTGACACCATATCAAAAGTTACGCTTAAGCATATCGCAGAGACGCTAGGCATATCCATCACAACAGTCTCGCGTGTATTAAGCGGTCAGGCACGAAAGTACAGAATCAGCCAGGAGACTGAATCCTTTATTCGCAATCTGGCAAATGAACTCAAATTTGTGCCGAGCCAGCTGGCGCGGAATCTCAGGCTTAACAGGACAACAACTATCGGACTAGTGATCCCTGATATTTCAAACCCTTATTTCGCAGGTATTGCAAACAAGGTAACAGTCGAAGCACACAGGAACGGGTACGGAGTCATCCTCTGCGACAGCCAGGGGAATATCGATATGGAAATTGAATCCATTGAAAATCTAAGGAGTAGAAATGTTGAAGGGCTCATTCTCTGTCCTGTTGGCCAGTCTGGCCAACATCTTAAAGACTACGAAAGCAATAATTATTCTATTGTGCTTGTTGACCGTTACTTTGCAGAAATGTCACTTTCGCATGTTGCATCAGACAATCGTAATGGTTCCAAGATTGCAACAAACTACCTGATCGATAAAGGACATCAAAGGATCGCATGTCTCCAGGGACTTCACAATACATCCACCAATGAAGACAGGGTAAAAGGTTATAGCGAGGCGCTTTCTGGCCATAACATCAAGATCGATACTTCTCTCATCGCAGGGGACAGCTTTTCAGAACAGAGTGGTTATGTAGAAACCAAACTGCTTCTTAAGAAACCGCGCCGCTGCACAGCCGTTCTCGCCCTAAGTAATTTGATCGCGCTTGGTGCACTGCGCGCCATCTCTGAGGAAGGACTCAAGATACCAGACGACTTGTCGATTATCAGCTTCGACGACCAGCCATACATGGCGTATCTCTCTCCACCAATGACAACCGTGGCCCAGGAAAATGCAGAAATGGGCCAGATTGCAGTAAAAATGCTCTTTGACCGGATCAGGGCACCTCATACAAATCCTGGTGGTGGCATCCTGCTCCCGACACATCTTGTCCACAGGAAATCCGTCAAAGAAATCTCATTAATCTGACAAGCGTCTCTATTTCTGACGCATGGCAGACCAGCAATGTTTCAGTTTACTTCGATAAAATCCCTTTCAGGCAGTTTCGGAAAACTGTTGTGCGGTTCGGCCTGATACCAGAAAGCAACTGAAGCAATATCATCCTGAAGAGGCAGGTAGCGGCCACCACTGTGCCAGCCAAGTGCCTGAATTGTAACCTTCAATTCTTTCTCGAACCTGACTGGATCTGTAATATGCCAGCGGTAAAGCCCGAACCGCTGCTGTGACTGGTACAGCCCGTCAGGTCTCAATACCTGCGCAAGGCCGGCATAAGGCGTCGAGAACTCCTGATATTTCCCGCCATTATCAAAATTGTACGAACCGCAGAAATAATCCTCGGTACCTGTTCCACAGATTGTCGGGAATTCCTTGTCGCCGTCCATGTAGAACTTGATTTCGCCTTCTCCCCACCAGCCGTTATTATGAACGCCCCATGCCATGTAAGTCCCTACATACTGTCCCCTGCCGCTGATACCATCAACAATCGTATAGACGTCCTTATAAGGCAATGGATTGACTCTTCTGAACTGGGCATGGAAATAAGCCATGTCTTCAGGAACATCGGTCATGGTGTAATCAATCTGATAATAAAGCCTCATTTCTTTCGTATCAGTATTCGTCATTGTGATCTTTGCCTTCTTGCGGAACGGCATCTGCCAGTAGCAGTTGAAAGCACTCCCCGGATTTACACATACCGGCAAAGATGATATCTGCGCATACTTGCCCCACCCCATGCAGAAGAAATCACCGACCGGACACTCAACAGAAGACTCTTTCTCGCCATCCCAGTACATGCGAAAAATGGACAGCCGCCAATTCCCGGTGGGTGTCATCCAGATATGCTGGATCGCACCCGCGCCGTCAATTTCGCCCATGGTAAATGTTTCCCCGGACTTGATGACTACAAACGGATTAACTTTCCACCCCTGCCCAAGATCACGTGCTGCATTGGAAGCGGAGCCTTTTTTCGCCATGCCTCCCTTGCCCTTTTCACCTGTTAAATTTTCAGGGCTGATCGAACGGGTCTGCGCACCAGAAATACGCGCAAGATTCCCAAGGTTGACATCCAGTCCATTGAATTTTGCTTCCTGTGCGAAGCTGATTTCAGAAATAAACACCAGCAATGCCGACAACGTAACCGCTATTCTCATGACAGATCCTCCTTTGATTCAATGGAAGAACTGTATCGATAAAAAGGATTCCCTGTCATTGAGTTTTCGCGCCTATTTCTTGAGGTTTTGCACTGGCATGATAATTAGTTTGTGTTTCTCGGCACCCTGAACTGGGCTTCAAAGAAAGCATAAGATTCCAAAAGAGTACGGATGACTTCAGTCCCTGTGAATCCATGTTTTTCACCTAGCAGAATTTCGACATGACCAGGCACCCCGGCAGCACTTAAAGCATCTATCATTCTATATACCTGCTTGTACGGCACCAGTTCATCTTCCGTACCCTGGAAAAGCAGCATGGGCGCATCGCCCCTGTTTACATATGTCACTGGAGACGCCGCCTTGTAAGCATGACTGAATTTATCCGGCAAACCTCCAATAAAATCTCTCACCAACCCCTTGGAAACATCCGGATACTCTGCCAGCAGGTCAACAGGTCCGGCATAGCTGACAACTGCCTGCACCTTGCTAGACTGATCGGCCCAGCCGCCGTTTCCCTCGAGACCATCCGTCTTATCCATCACCCCGAGCATCATCGCAAGATGAGCCCCGGCAGAAAAACCCATTGCACCTATTCGCTCAGGGTCAATACCATACTTTTTTGCATTGGCCCTGAGGAAACGGATGGCACATTTTACATCCTCGACCTGTGCCGGGAATACATGCTGCGGACAGAAACGGTACCCCAGTGTGGCTGCAACGTACTCACGTTTTGCAAACTCAATTGCAAAATTGTCCAGTTCCGCCTTATTGCCCGCACGCCATGCACCCCCGTGAATAAGAACTACGCAGGGTCGCGCATTGTTCGCGAACTCCGGCCGGGCAATATCCAGTTTTAATTCCACTTCACTGCCCTTCCCGTAAACAACATCGCGATCAAAAAGAACTCCCGCAGGTGGCTTAACATCCGATTCGTCAGCTTTACTACCGGCTAACACACAGAAAAATATTATGCACATTACGCAAATTCTCATATGATCACGTCCTTCTTGCACTTTTCCGCAAACAATTAAAAGGCTTTATGAATAATACAGATTATGCACAAAATAAGTTACTGGAAATATTTAGAAAAATCCGGACCGGTAAATAAACCATATCCTGCCGGGAAATTGACCAAGAAGTCAGCACAGTTTTCTTTTAATATGACCTCTTGATCATCAGAAAGGAAGAAATTGATGAATGTAAAACAAATCACCATATCAATTATTGCGCTTATATTTTCAGTAATGGCAATGCCTCTTTCATCGGAAGCGCTTGATACAAAGCCTCAAAACATATCCACGAACAGCATCAAGAGTACTCCCGACACTAAAAAAGCTAAGATCACAGCGACTCTTACCGAAGTCCCAATCAAAAAACTGGAACCTGTCGCCGGAAATGCACCCAGCCTCCTGCCCGCTGACAAGCAGTGGCAAATGGTCTGGAATGATGAATTTGACGGAAAGGCTCTTGATGAATCTAAATGGAATTACCGGCTCCACTATTGGGGCTACAAATCCCCTACCTTTACCAGCGAGGGCGTGGAGCTAGACGGTAACGGGCACCTGAAGATCAACCTTATCAGGAAAGGCGACGATTTTTATTCGGCCCATCTTCAGACCGGATCACTTACGTTTGACATTCCCCGCGATCCCAACTCCAAGAATTTCTGGCCTTTCGGCAAGAAAAAGGAGGCGAAATTTATGCATAAGTATGGATACTATGAAATCCGTTGCAAGCTTCCCGAAAACGATGGCTGGCATGCCGCTTTCTGGCTGCAGTCACCATCCATTGGCACTCATCCCAACCCGAAATACTGCGGAGTCGAGTGTGATATCATGGAGAACTACCGTCAGCACACGGAGGGCACGATCGGATGTGGAAATGGCTGGGGCGGTTATGGCAGGGAAAACAAATGGTACGGTCATTTCTGGTTCCCCTACGAAGAGACTGCCGATGGATGGCATTACTACGGGGTTGACTGGTCACCAGAAGGCTATGTCTTCTACGCGGACGGTAAAATGGTGGGCAAACAGATGGCACCGGAGTGCCCCGTTTCCGATGTTGACCAGTTCATTCTTGTTTCGACGGAATGCCATGGCTACCACCGCTCGTTCGGACGCGGTGGTCTGGAGTCAAAAGATGAAAAAGGCTGGATCGGCAAACCAGTTCCTGCTCTCTTCAACGCCGTTCTTCCTGATTGCTTCGAGGTCGATTTCGTGCGGGTATTCGATGCTAAATAATAGCAGCCAAATCGATCAACATCCATTACAACGGCAATGCGTTATTTTGTTTCCCGAGAATAAACACGTACGTAATCAATTTCAAAATCGCGCGGGTAAGTCAGATTAGGGTCAATATTCCCAATCCAGCCCGAATACTGGAAAAGGGCCATCAGGATAAACATCTTCTCCTGGGGTGTTGGCCCTTCGTAGGACTTCACAACTTTGCCATCGAGGTACCAGTCAATATGTCCTTCACGCCATTCAAGCGCCCATATATGAAAGTCCTTTGACAGATCTTCAGCCACAGCAGGTGTATAATGAGCGTCTTTTGTAAAGTGAACATTGAGGTCAACAGTACTGCTTGTGTCTCTTATATGTCGTCCCTGCTGTTCAATAATATCAATTTCCACAACACCATCCCCAACTTTCCTACGGCTCCCATCCGGCGCATATTCCTGCTTGGTAGGATCATGCTGGTGAAGCCAGAAAGCACTCAGTAATCCTTCCCCACGTGGACAGCGACAACGAATCTCAAACCAGCCATACTTTTGCGCAAACTTGTCCAGGATTTGGTACTCGCTGGTAGTGGCACCAAAGCGATGGTCCGATGTCTGGATACAGCTGACACACTGATTTGTCTTTGACGGACGAAATGGCAGTTTCTCGTCAATGCGTAATTTCAATATCCCATTCTCAATTACATAATGGGCATTATGATCGGTCCATCTGCTCGGTTTTCCCGTGCGTTTTAAATATTCCTTGCGTCCCGACCTGTACGCTGAAAACCAATACATATCGTTCAGCTGTGGCCTGTCAAACTCATCCTGAAATGTCAGTTTCCATCCAGTCTTGTCTGCTGAATTCTCCGGCAAATCAGATCCGAACAAGGAACTTATCCAGAACATCCAGCAAAACAAGATTGTACGTAAGTGCCCGCGTTTAATTTGATCCAAACAGTCCCTCATAGTTTCTCTCCTAATTCAGTTCAGACTTATCACGCTAATATCACAATCACCATATCCATGACGTTGGTCATTGTTGGACCTGTAAAGACGTGACCGCCGGCTTTCTGGAAGAAGTGAAATGAATCAAAATCAGCCATGTATTTCTTTCCATCAATTCCAGCATCCATGGCCTTCCGCCAGGTATTACAGTCAACAACCGCACCGGCCATGTCATTGGGACCATCTGTACCGTCTGTTCCGCCTGCAAGTACGATAACTCCCGCAAGATCTTTCAACAGAAACGCTACCTTCAATGCAAGATGCTGGTTCCGCCCGCCTAGGCCATTACCTGTAACCTTCAGCGTTGTCTCGCCACCAAACAAAAGACAATACGGCTTGTGCAATCCCATGCTCTTCTGAAACTCAACCGCTCTGCTGACAATCATTCCAGCAATTTCTTCTGTGTTGCCTTCAAGCCTGTCAGTAATGATCTCGCCGCTTAAACCTTTAGACTCTGCATAACGCAAGCCGCTTTCAAGCGCAAGCTTGTTTCTTCCTATGATCAGGTTCGCTGTATGCTCCAGCATGGGATCACCCGGCTTGGGCGTCTCGGGCACTTTGCCACTACACCCATTCTTCAACACCTGCAAGAGGTTCGCAGGCACCGTAAGGTCAATTCCATACTTCACAAGAACATTTACTGCATCACCGAATGTGGATGTATCGGCAACAGTCGGGCCGGACGCAATAACGTCCAGAGGATCGCCTACCACATCGGACAGCATCAGACTCACCATCCTTGCCGGATGAGCAATCCTGGCAAGCTGGCCCCCTTTGACAGAACTAAGGTGTTTACGCACAGCGTTGATTTCATTTATGGAGGCACCGGAATTCACCAGCATTTTCGAGAATTTCATTAACTCGTCAAGATTGCTTCCATCAGGATAGTCCGTCAGCAAAGCCGAGCCGCCCCCTGACAAAAGGCAGATAACCAGGTCTTTCTCTCCTGCCCCCCTGCATAAGTCCACAATCTTATTCGTGGCTGCGACTCCTGCTGCATCAGGATAGGGATGGGCAGCTTCCAGCATCTCGATTCTTCTACAAGGCGCACTGTGCCCGTACTTGACCACAACTGTTCCACAGGTAATCAAATCACCCAGCACTTGTTCTAGTGCCTTCGCCATCAGCCCGGACGCCTTGCCGGCACCAACAACATAAATTCTGCTGATTGCAGCCAGGTCAAAATCATGAGGTCCGATTGTCAGCTTGTTGGCGTGAACCAACACATTACCCCGGATCAGGTGATCAGGCTTTACGCCTTCGATTCCAGCTTTAAAAATATCTACAGCAGTCTCGGAATAATTCATAAATGATCGCATCAATATTTATGGTGAACCGCCGCATGCCGCAACATCTCACGTGCGCAAAACATGCAAATAAACTTCTCAGACAAGCACCAACGACAACAGCCATACAATTGAGAACGAAGTAACCGATACAACAACCGTAGCTGAACTGTATACTTTAAGTGTCGAATCCGGTGAAATATCTGAAAATTTTGTCACAACCCAGAAGTATGAATCATTGGCATGAGAAATCATCATTGAACCCGATCCGATCGACAACAACGCAAGCGTACGTCCCCAACTGCTGTCGAGCCCGAGTGCTGCCAGCATCGGTGCGACAATCGATGCAGCTGTTATTGCCGCAACGGTCGAAGAACCCTGCGCAGTTTTCAGAATTGCGGCGAGAACGAACGGAATAATCAGCCCCAGCTTCGACATGGAAAAGAATTGAGACACCTGATCGCCAAGCCCGGTAGCCTTGATCACAGCCCCAAACGCTCCGCCAGCCGCCGTAATTGCCAGGATAGGCCCAGCCTTGTCGATCGATTCGGAAAACATGTCATTAATCTGTTTAAAATTTTCTCGTGGGACTAAGAACAATGCCAGAATTACACCTATCAACAAGGCTACCACAGGGTCCCCTAGAAACTTCATGATAGAATCAGATGGCCCAGTCACTTTACCCGGTAAAAGCCCTAGAAAAGAGTTCAACATGATCAAGAAAAGAGGGACAACCACCGGAAGAAATGATTTAAACGTTCCTGGAAGGTTTTGCAGTGACAGGTCGTCATGTTCACTGGTTACCACCTCTCTCTGCTTAATTTTTGAAGACATTATCTTCACCCAGAAATAACCACAGACAGCCGAAGGTACTGCAATCATAACTCCAAGCATGACGAGGTTACCAAGAGAAGTATTCATAATTCCGGCTGCAGCAGTTATCCCGGGATGAGGTGGAATCAGGCAATGCAGGGTGTAGAGGGATATCGCGAGAGAAGCAGCCATACGCACAATTGAAATACCAGAAGCCTTTGACAGAGACTTATTCAACCCGCTTAAAACAATAAATCCGGAATCACAAAAAATCGGCAGGCCGGCGATGAATCCCGTCACTGCTATGGCCCTGGCAGCCTTTACTTTTCCCGTGAGACCGAGAATAAAATGCGCCATAGCATATGTGGCGCCTGTCTTGTCAAGAATCACCCCAATGGTCGTTCCGAAAATAATGATCAGGCCTATAGCGGCCAGCGTGTTGCCGAAGCCGGACTTAAGGGTGGGAATCACCTGATCAATTGAACCTGTGGCCAGAGACAAAACCAGAGCAACCAGTACAAGCGCGAAAAAGGCGTTGAATTTGAATTTCGATGTAAGAAGTATTACGAAAATGATACTGATCAGAACAAGTAATGCAGTAATCATAACAAGCCCATTACTTCTGCAGATCGAGCATTTTTAAGGCATAACGCTTGCCCAGTACCCGGGCCGCTTCGGAACTGTAGTGAAGATTGTCACCCTTGTGCCCCAAGCCATCTGCTTTCACACATGCATATTTTTTTACCTGCTCTGATAGTCCCTGCACGACTTCGTTGAATTTCTTCGTTGATACCGCGCTCTCCTCCTTGAACGGAGTTAACTCACTGGCAATGAAAGGTACTGCCGGAGCATCCAGATCCTTGCGAAGGCGTTCAATCAGCTCGGTCAGCCAACGACCGTATTGTTCAGCAGACCCGCGGCCTGCCTCTCCCTGGTGCCAGATGATCCCTTTTAATGTACCGGCCTTCTGCGCTTCCTTCATTCGCGTCAGCATATCGTCATAAGGGAATGCCTTTGTCACCTTATCCTGCGCACCGGGCACCCAGACTTTTATTGATGTTCCACCAACTGCACAGGGCACCAGCCCTATTTTAACCTTGGGATTTGCGTCAGCCATTGCTTCACCGAACGCCAAACCAGGCCCCACACCCGCGCCCGGCTTGTCAAAATGCAGAGGATCAACCGCCGGCATCCATTTCAAATCCCTGGTAAGCATCACAACCATCGGGTTAACATTCTTACTCTCATCATCGACCTTACCACGGCCAGCCATGTTCGACTGGCCGATCAGCAGATAAATGTGATAATTCTCGTCCGGCCCGGCAAAAGCCATGGAAGAAATCGCAACAACTGCAGAAACGGCAAAAATCAAACGGTTCATATTACCTCCATAGAACCAAGCCTGGTCAAATCATCAAGCATCACTCAAATCCGATGCTTGCAACCTTAGCAATTACACATTGATAATCAAAATAATATATGAGAAAAGTTCCTATCATCCACAGACGAAAGGAAACATTATGAATCGAAGCAATCCCTATTCAGTCGCGTGTTATATATCTGCAGTATTTCTTTTCAGCTTAATGTTGCAGCCGCAGGCAAGGGCCGATGTTTCACTCCCAAAAATTTTCGGAAGTCATATGGTCCTTCAACAGTCACAGCCCGTCACCGTCTGGGGCTGGGCCAGTCCAAACGAGAAGGTGACGGTCCAGATTCTTGCCGAAACAAAAACAGCAACAGCAAACGAGAAGGGAGAATGGAAGGTGGCTCTCTCCCCTCTGAAAGCCGGCGGCCCGATCTCCATGACCGTGAAGGCAGCCAACACAATAACTTTCGAGGATATTCTCGTCGGCGAGGTTTGGCTATGCTCAGGCCAGTCGAACATGGAAATGGGCATCGGCGCAATCAAGGAC